>ERZ791617.92-NODE-92-length-69558-cov-57.3569_pt1 | contig 69558 bp, 63 predicted proteins | sample MGYA00510272_ERZ791617 | MGnify/ENA primary metagenome ERZ791617 (study PRJEB30046, sample SAMN00715200) | human gut metagenome | study: EMG produced TPA metagenomics assembly of the A metagenome-wide association study of gut microbiota in type 2...
TTTGTTGCTCAGGAACTTATAAATAAAGTTAAATTATAGTGTTGCGGAATTAAGGATCATATAAACGATATGGAAAAACATTAATCCCTTGTTTGATCGACATGCAACAACCCAATATCGTGTAAGAATAATTCTACATCCAAATCTTTATACTTAAAGACCCGAAAAATAAGGGAAGTAGAGACTCAAAATTTTCCCTTAAGGAAAAATAAAATTATCCTTAAGGAAAAATATATTTTTCCTTAAGGGTAGAAATATTTCTCCTTAAAGATTATTTTGGTTTTCTGAAACTTGTAATGATATTTGAAAATAATAAGATTCATATCCAAGCAAGCGCCCTACCCTCTGCTACTGCTTCAACGAACCATGAATTTTCGTGAAACTATACGCCAGAGAATTCAGGAACAGGAAAAGACCCAGCAGCCAATAGCCCCAGGAATCTGCATCCCACGCCCAAACTACACCTCCTATCAGCAGCAGATTCAGAAGATGAACCACCAGATGCCTGCCAGCCAGGAAACTCAGGCGATAGCCATAATGAGCACGACAGAAGACAAAGACTCCTACCGACTCCAGAACATAGGCGACAACAATACCTGCTCCCAAACCATCCAGACCATACCATAGATAGCCGAGGATTTCGCAGACGATGAGCAATAATACGCAACAGCATTCCTGAACCAGAAATATCCGAGCCTCACCCCTAGACAAAGGTATATACTCCAGCGGCAGATAAAACGCCTTCCACAACAACCCCGCTGCAGCAATCTGAGTCATACCCAAGACACCCAGGAACTGGCTGTTGTATAATAATGGTATGGCTATAGGAAGCAACAGGATAATGGCAATGATGATGGGACCCATCAAGAGGATATTCATCTCTAACTGTCTGTTTACAACCAGATTACGTTTTTCCGCCTCGACCATACCACTCTCCCCACTCTTCACGGCAGAAAGACGGGGATAATAATCGGTTTCCATCACCGAAAAGATCATACCACCATACACCAGCACCAGAGTAATACCGGAATTGAAAAGCCCCACCTCGGCGAGATCTCCCTGCTGATTGAGAAAGGCTCTTACCAGAAATTCTGCCCCACTACTCATCATTCCAGCCAAGACAAACGAGAGTCCCAGACGAACCATCGGAAACGCTTTAACCAACTGGCTCTTGGAAACGCACAAGCGAAACGGCTTTTCCTTACGTGAAAACCAAAAGGCAAGAAACCATTGACCTAATGCCAACAGAAAAAGTACGACGAGAATCCCCTGCTCTCCGAAGTAGCCATAGATGGGTACAGAAACCAGCAAAGACAAAAGCGCCAATAAAGAAGACTGCACCGCCAACGCCTTGAGTTTACCCAATCCTTTGAGAATAGCCGTCTCGCCACCAGCTAATATGGTAAAGAAGATGGTAGGAGCCAGCAAGATGAAATGCAGGGTATGATTTCCCCACGAAAAAGTGAAGAGATTAAGCAAGGGTCCTAAAAGAGCACAAAGCAAAGCACCCAGAAGAGCAGAAAGCAGACTGAGTGAACGGACCTGAGCAACAGCCTGGTCTATCCCGTTTCCGGAATCTGCCTCAGAAACAACCCTTACGCCACTGGTAGGAATACCGAGATTGGAAGCAGAAGAAAGAAAATTGGAAGTAGAATTGAAAAGAGACAGCAATCCCATACCTGAAGGTCCCAGGAACATAGCGGTAAATTTATTCCTGACTACGCCAACGAGCATAGTCAGCCCCTGTACTCCTCCAAACAATCCGGTATATTTCAATATATGCGAATAGCTGTTCTTTTCAGAATCCAGTCTTTCATCCATTTTCTTAGTCTTTCCCATAATACTTTAACGCAAATTCAGGATATAAAAAAAAGGCCGACACCCTTGATAAGAGTAATCGACCTTTATACTTTTCAATCTCCAAAGAAGATTCTTTTAGAAGATTAAGCCTCAGCTGGAGCCTCCTCTGTAGCCTCAGTCTCAGCAGCAGCCTCTGCAGCGGCAGCAGCAGCCTTCTTCTCAGCTACCTTCTTAGCGATTGCCTCGTTCATCTTCTTCTCAGCCTCGAGCTCCTTAGCAGCAGCTTCCTTCTTAGCCTTAGCGTCGCCCTCGCGAACAGCAGAAACCTTAGCGTCCTTGCCATTCTTCCAAGCGTCGAAACGCTTCTGAGCCTCAGCATCGTCGAATGCGCCCTTCTTAACGCCACCCTTGAGGTGCTTCATCAAGTAAACGCCCTCGCCCTTGAGGATGTTGCGAACTGTGTCTGTTGGCTGTGCACCTGTCTCTACCCAGTAGAGTGCGCGCTCGAAATTCAAATCTACAGTAGCAGGATTGGTGTTAGGGTTGAAAGTACCAATCTTCTCAGTAAATTTACCATCACGTGGTGCTCTAACGTCAGCGATTACGATGCTATAGAAAGCATAGTTCTTACGACCGCCGCGCTGCAATCTGATTTTTGTTGCCATTTTTAAAATCTAATTTTAATTTATTATTAATGAGGTTTGAATTTTATGCTGTCATCTCGTGACAGCGGGTGCAAAGGTACTACTTTTATTTGGTACCCACAAATTTTTCTCCTATTTTATAGGCTTTTTTAGCATTTCTTTTAAGAATCAGGGCTTTATCGGATGCGATCAGCGGCTCTGACCAGCTTTTCGTCATCATTTACGCCCTTATATGCCATTGCGACAAGTATCAGGCTGACGATTGGAAGACAGGCAGCAAACTCGAAGCCCATCTTGCCCTGAACCTCTGGAATTGGAATGATACCCAAGAGAATCAAGACATAATCTATCACCCACAGTACCTGAAGCAGCATGGTACATTTGCAGATACTCATCTGTATCTTGCGGTTCTTATAAAGGAATATCGTTACCAACGATAAGATTGCTGTTACGCTGAGCAGGACAAACAGAGGGATGCAGGTGGCAGAGATAGCAAGACCGCCCTCGCCTGTCACCACACCCAGATTGTAAACCATACTGTCTGTTCCCATTCCCTCTGGCTCTATACTGCCGATTGGGAAGAACAGCCCCAGCGCACATACAATAACAGCTAAAAGCAAAAACAGGGTTTGTTTACGCTGTATCATAGCTCTACCTGTCTTGTTTAGAGTTCATCCTCATCAGAAGAGTGAACTGGCATACTTGGATCACGCCAATAAATGCTCTTCTCTACAAACTCCTCTGTAGCAATCAAAGTTGGCTTTGGCAACTTCTCATAGAAACGAGAGATCTCAATCTGCTCACGGTTCTCAAAGACCTCTTCCAAAGAATCGTTGTAAGAAGCAAACTCAGAGAGTTTCTTGCTCAAGTCCTGCTTAATCTCAAGCGAGATCTGGTTAGCTCGCTTAGCGATGATTGCAACACTCTCGTAAATGTTATGCGTATCATCACAGAGATCCATGATGTTACGGGTAACTGTGTTAACTGGTGCTTTTGATTTCTTATAATCCATAATTTATAGTACTATATATATTATTCTATATTTATCTATCGTTTCCTACTAGTAAGCTGTGAGGGCATTATCTGTTGTCGCCTGCGAGCTTGTCGAGTGTATCCTCAGGATGTGCCTTCTCGAAAGCCTTGCACTTCTCGATATATTTCTCGGCAGTGGCACGCTCCTTGGAATCCGGATACTCATTGATGAAGCCATAGCATTCATCCTCAGCATCCTGATAGCGCTCCAGCTGCTTGCTCTCAACACTCATCTTCGCCAGTTCATACTTGCTCTTCATGATGAGTGTTGCAAATTCCTCGCGCTTGTTGCTGTAAGGATAATCCTTGAGGGCATTCTGCGCTGTAACGATGCAAGCCTCGTAATTGTTGCCGCCGCTGGTGCAGTTGCCGAAGTAAGTACCCATATCAAAGTACAGGCGTGCACTCTTATACTCCTTCTCTACCAGGAGATCCTGCAAGGCAAAGAGACGGTTGGTAGCCTGAGCCTTGAGATGAGCATCCGGGAAGAGGTCAAGGAACTCCTGGAAGGCTGAAATCGCCATATAAGTAGTACTCTGGTCAAGTCGAGGCTCCGGTGCATTCTGATAGAGGCTTTCGCCCACAAAGTACTTCGCCATCTCTGCATACTGTCCCTTCGGATAGCTGGCATAATACTTCTTGAAATACTCTGATGCCGTTTCGTAATCCTTCAAGCCATACTCAGCCATCGCCAACATATAAAGACACTCCTCGCCCTCAGTTGAACCCTTCTTGATGGTCACAACTTCCTGCAACAGAGGAATGGCACGAGAATACTTGCCCTGTGCAAAACACTGCTTGGCATACTCGTACTTATAGGTAGGTGTTGCTGCCTTATATACCTGATTATATTCGCTCGCACAGCCTGTGAGAAGCAATGCCACACTAGCTGCGATTAGTATTGATTTCTTCATATTATTACTTTTGTGGATGCAAAGTTACAGATAATTTGCTTATTATCAAAAGAAAAAATACATTTTTTCGCAAATAATTAATCTTTATAACGATTAATGCCGTTTTTTTTGTATTTTTGCACCCAAAAACAGAGATTATGGACTTTAAAATCACATCAGAATATCAACCGACGGGTGATCAGCCGCAGGCCATCCGACAACTCACCGAAGGCATCCAGCAGGGAGAGCCTGCACAGGTGCTGCTTGGCGTAACCGGTTCCGGCAAGACCTTCACCGTAGCAAACGTTATAGCCAACGTGGGCAAGCCGACTCTTATCCTGAGTCATAACAAGACGCTTGCCGCCCAGCTTTATCAGGAGATGAAAGGCTTCTTCCCCAATAACGCCGTGGAGTATTACGTTTCCTACTACGACTATTACCAGCCGGAGGCATATCTGCCAACCACGGATACCTATATAGAAAAAGATCTCGCCATCAATGATGAGATCGACAAGCTCCGTCTGGGTGCCGTTTCCGCTTTGCTTTCAGGCAGAAAAGATGTCATCGTGGTATCTTCCGTATCATGCATCTATGGTATGGGTGGACCAGTAGCCATGCAGGAGAACATCATCAAGATTCGCAGGGGACAGCAACTCGACAGAAATGAGTTCCTCAGGAAACTGGTAGATGCCCTCTATGTAAGAAACGACATCGAACTGCAGCGCGGCAACTTCCGTGTCAAGGGAGAAACGGTAGATATCTTCATGGCGTACAGCGACCATGTGCTGCGAGTAACCTGGTGGGATGACGAGATAGACAGCATCGAGGAGGTAGATTCCCTCACCTATCACCGACTCGCCTCCTTTGAAGAATATGAGATTTATCCTGCCAACCTTTTTGTAACCAGCAAGGAGCAGCAGGAAATCGCCATCAGAATGATACAGGACGACCTGGTGAAGCAGGAAGAATTCTTCAAGAGCATAGGCGATGGCATCAAGGCACAGCGCATCAAGGAGCGTGTGGAATACGATATGGAGATGATCAAGGAGCTGGGACACTGTTCGGGCATCGAGAACTATTCGAGATATTTCGATGGCAGACATGAAGGAGAGCGTCCATACTGTCTGCTCGATTTCTTCCCGAAAGATTTCCTACTGGTGGTTGACGAGAGCCATGTAAGCATTCCGCAGATCGGTGCGATGTATGGTGGCGATAGAGCCAGAAAGAAGAACCTGGTGGAATACGGTTTCCGGTTGCCTGCCGCCTTCGACAACCGTCCGCTCACCTTCGAGGAATTTCACAGTATGATTCATCAGGCCATCTACGTGAGTGCTACCCCAGCCGACTATGAGCTGAGAGAATCTGAAGGTGTGGTAGTAGAACAGCTGATTCGTCCTACCGGATTGCTCGATCCGGAGATAGAGGTCCGCCCAAGCGAGAACCAGATAGATGATCTGCTCGATGAGATTCTGACCAGAACCCACCGGGATGAACGTGTACTCATCACCACCCTTACCAAACGTATGGCTGAGGAGCTGACCGAGTTCCTGCTGAACCACGATGTAAAGGCTGCCTATATCCATAGCGATGTGGCAACGCTCGACCGCGTGAAGATCATGAACGATTTGCGAGCAGGTATCTATGATGTACTGGTGGGTGTGAATCTGCTCCGCGAGGGTCTTGACTTGCCTGAGGTATCGCTTGTAGCCATTCTCGATGCAGACAAGGAGGGATTTCTGCGCAGTCACCGTTCTCTGACCCAGACCGCCGGTCGTGCCGCCAGAAACGTGAACGGCAAGGTGATTATGTATGCGGATAATATTACAGACAGCATGCAGAAGACCATTGATGAGACTGCCCGCCGAAGAAGCATCCAGCTGAAATACAATGCCGATCATGGCATCACCCCTAAGCAGATTCAGAAGGCAATCACCTCTGCACTGCCTACCAGCAAGGAAGAGGCAGCCAATGGTGCCGCCAGCATCAGAAACATCAAGGGTGCCGAAGGTTTTCAGGGTGTTCTGGGTGCCGAAGGTTCGAAGCAACGGGTTTATATCGAACCGGATACAGCCACGATGGTTGCCGATCCTATCGTCCGCAGCATGAGCAAGGAGGAACTGGAGAAGAGCATCGCCAATACTACAGCCCTGATGAAGCAAGCCGCCAAGGACCTCGACTTCATGCAGGCCGCCCAGTATCGCGACGAAATCATCCGATTGCAGAAGGAATTGGAAGAAAAAAATAATTAGTAATTATATACAAATGAGGGTGTGTCATAAGCCACACCCTCATTTTCTTTATTCGAAGGAAAGCTTCTTCAGGCGAGTACGTAACTGCTCGGCTTCGCTCTTCCTGATGGATAACTTGATGGTACAGGTATTGTCGAAAGTCTGATCCACGATGCGTGGATTCATCTCCTTCACGATTCTCATCACATCATTCATCATCGGATAGGTGAAATCATAGGTTACGATTTCCTCTACCTGCTGCGTTACCTCCTCACAATGCGCCAAGGCATCTATCGCAGCTTCACGATAGGCAACAATCAATCCGCTGGTACCCAGCTTGACACCTCCGAAATAGCGGATTACCACGATGAGAATATCCGTCAATTCGGCTTTCGTAATCTGTCCCAGGATAGGCTTTCCTGCCGTAGAAGAAGGCTCACCATCATCATTGGCGCGAAACTCCGTACGCTCCGGACCTAGCATATAGGCATAACAACAATGTCGGGCATCGTAATATTTCTTACGGTACCCGGCAACAATCTCCTTCACCTCGTCAACGGTCGTAACGTGGTGAGCAAAGGCGAGAAACTTACTCCTTTTCTCGGTGTAATATCCCTCGCCTACTGTATCTGATATAGTTTTAAATTCGTCAATCATTAATCCAACTTGTGAATAATCAATCCGCTACGCAACTTTGGCTCAAACCAGGTTGCCTTTGGCGGCATAATCTTACCACTGTCTGCAATGTCCATAATCTGCTGCATGGTGACAGGATACAAGGCAAGTGCCATCTTCATCTCGCCACTATCTACACGACGCTTCAACTCGCCGAGTCCACGAAGACCGCCCACGAAGTCGATACGCTTATCAGAACGCAAATCCTTGATGCCCAGAATATCATCCAGAATCAGACGGGAAGAGATATCTACATCGAGCACGCCGATAGGATCCTCCTCATCATAGGTTCCAGGCTTGGCAAACAAACCGTACCATTTACCATCGAGATACACGAGGAAAGAATGGAGAGCGGCAGGCTTCAGGATATCCAAGCCAAACTGCTCGATTGCTGCATCAACAGCAAACTTCTCATAGCATGGGATACCCTCCTCATCGCCAGACACATTCACATTAATCGCATCAATCTCAATAACTTCGAAGTTCTTGGTAAGAGCATCGAGGAACTGTTCTGATGTCAAGCCATTCAAGTCCTTCACTACTCGGTTGTAATCAAGGATGGTAAGCTGGCTAGCCTGGAAGCAGACAGCCATAAAATAGTTGTATTCCTCCTTACCGGTATGGTTCGGATTCTGCTTTACCTTCTCTGCGCCTACCAAAGCTGCGGCAGCCGAACGGTGATGACCATCGGCGATATAGAGGCTAGGCATCTTGGCAAATTCTGCGGTGATGGTTTCGATATCCTTGTCATCACTGACAATCCAGAACTGGTGACGGAAGCCATCAATCGGAGCGACGAAATCATACTCAGGCTCTGTTGCAGCATAGCGCATCAGAATCTCATTGAGCACCGGATTATCAGGATAAGCAAAGAAGACAGGTTCGATATTGGCATTGCAGACACGAACGTGCTTCATACGATCCTCTTCCTTGTCACGGCGGGTAAGTTCATGCTTCTTGATGACACCCGTCATATAATCATTTACATATGCACCCACCACAAGACCATACTGTGTCTTGCCATTCATGGTCTGTGCATAGATATAATACTGTTCTTTATCATCCTGCTTCAACCAGCCGTTCTCCTGGAACTTCTTGAAGTTCTCTGCGGCACTCTCATAAACACGAGGGTCGTACTCTGAGGTACCCGGCTCGAAGTTGATTTCAGGTTTAATAATATGATAAAGGCTTTTCTCGTTATCGCCAGCCTCGGTACGAGCTTCCTCTGAATCGAGGACATCGTATGGACGAGACTCAACTTGCTCTACTAAATCTTTTGGAGGGCGAATGCCCTTGAAAGGTTTTACTATTGCCATAATGTTATATTAAATTTGTCAAGATGAATAAAAACACGAAAAGCCCATCAAGAGTGCTTCAGTGAAAAAGCACTCTTCATGAGCTATATATTCGGGATGATTAATTACTTATTTACCTGGAACTTGGTGCAGCCATCTGCAAAGAACGCATTGATCTGCTTGGCTGCAGCAATACCAGCATTGATGTTAGCCTCGGCTGTCTGCGCACCCATCTTCTTAGGTGTTGAGAAGTAACGCCCCTCGAACTTGGCGAAGTCTGCATCAGCATCTGGCTTGATGTCGGTGATGAACTTCAAGTCCTCACGCTCAGCGAGAAGCTTCAGGAGCTCAGGCTCATTGATGACCTCCTTGCGGGCAGTGTTAATAAGAATACCACCCTTAGGCAACTGGTTCACGGTCTTGTAATCGATGCTCTTGATAGTCTCTGGAGTAGCAGGAATATGAAGAGAAACGATGTCGCTAGTCTGGAACAGTTCGTCCTGAGACTTCACGGCGTGAACCCCTGCAGCCTCGATAACATCTGCAGGGCAGAAGGCATCATAGGCAGACACTTCCATACCGAAGCCCTTGGCGATGCGAGCTACATTGCGACCCACATTTCCGAATGCCAGGATACCCAACTTCTTACCCTTCAACTCACAGCCAGCCTTGCCATTGTAGAAGTTACGAACGGCAAATACCAGCAAGCCGAATACCAACTCGGCTACAGCGTTAGAGTTCTGACCAGGGGTATTCTCGGCTACTACGTTGTGAGCAGTAGCAGCTGCCAGGTCGATATTGTCATAACCAGCACCAGCACGAACGATAATCTTCAGGTTCTTGGCAGCGTCGAGCACCTCGGCATCAGCCTTGTCAGAACGGATAATCATCGCATCCACATCCTTCACAGCATCGAGAAGCTGAGCCTTCTCTGTATATTTTTCGAGCAGAACGAGTTCGTTGCCTGCTCCCTCTATTTCTTTCTTAATGCCTTCCACAGCAGCCGCTGCGAATGGCTTTTCTGTTGCAACTAATACTTTCATACAAATTCAAAAATTAATGTTGTGCTTCAAAATCCTGCATAGCCTTGACGAGTGCCTGAACACCCTCCATGGTCTGTGCATTGTAGCAGCTGGCACGGAAACCACCAACAGAACGGTGACCCTTGATACCAACCATGCCGCGCTCTGTAGCGAAATCAAGGAATGGCTTCTCCAGCTCCTTGTACTCATCGTTCATCACGAAGCAGATGTTCATCAATGAGCGGGAAGCCTCTTCCACGGTACCCTTGAAGAGCTTGTTGCGGTCAATCTCTGTATAGAGAACCTCAGCACGCCCGTGAGCTCGCTTGTCAGCAGCCTCAACACCACCATTTGCCTTCAACCAGCGGAGGTTCTCCATAAGGGTATAGATAGGAACTACAGGAGGAGTATTGAACATACTGCCCTTCTCTACGTGAGTACGATAGTCGAGCATGGTAGGAATCTCGCGAGGAGCCTTGCCGAGCATCTCATCCTTCACGATGATAACGGTAACACCAGCCATAGAGAGGTTCTTCTGAGCACCGGCATAGATGGCTGTGTACTTTGAAACATCCACAGGACGACTCATGATGTCTGATGACATATCAGAAATCAAAGGAACGTTCACGTCTGGATCCACACGGAGTTCGGTACCATATATAGTATTGTTGCTTGTGAGATGCAAGTAATCACAATCGGCTGGCACAGTGTTAGGAACCTGTGGATAGAAAGTGTAGTTGGCATCGGACGATGATGCGATCTCCACGACCTCACCAAAATGCTTTGCCTCTTTCATTGCCTTCTTAGCCCAAGTACCAGAATTAATGTAGGCAGCCTTCTTGATGAGGAAGTTGGCAGGAATCTGCATAAACTGCAATGACGCACCACCACCAAGGAAGATTACGGAGTAACCCTCAGGAATGTCAAGAAGCTCCTTGAAAAGGGAGACAGCCTCATCAACAACTGGCTGGAAATCCTTAGCACGGTGGCTGATTTCCATCAATGAAAGACCTGAACCATTAAAATCCAAAATCTGCTTTGCTGTGTTCTCAATCACTTCACGTGGAAGCATTGATGGACCTGCGTTAAAATTGTACTTCTTCATCTTGTTTAATTATTTTAGTTTTCTGACTATGCCATTCCTGTTAGCAGGAACAGTATAAGCGCAATCCACCCATATAGGCAACTGAGCAACCCTAATGTATGGATTTACGGATGCGAAAATACATATTTTATTTGAAACCACCAAATTTTCCTGCACATTTTTAGCGTTTTGGGCAAAAATCTTTCATTTTGTCAGTGCTTTTAACATATTTATCGCATATTTATGCCATAAATATCAATTTATAACCAGAAAAGCCTCCTCTGGAAACAAATTCCAAGAAGAGGCCTTCACCGGCATTAAAATCATCGCACTTCTTCCACGATGGTCTTTACGCCCTTAATTTTCTCACCCTTTACATTGTTGAGCACACTTCTCAACTTTGGTCGGGCTATCGCCGCATAGGCATAGCGGTCGTTGACATCAATCTTTCCGATTTCAGACGAGTTCAATCCGCCCTTCTTGCAAAGGAAGCCCAGGATATCGCCCTTACTGATCTTATCCTTCTTTCCCTTACCTATATATAAGGTAGCCATTTTTGGCTTTGCCGGCATCGGCAACTCCTCTACGGCAGGAATCTCGTACTCCTCTACCTCTGCATCAACATATTCAGGAATGTGCTCCTCAGGACCCAACAGGAAGAAAGCTCTACCCTGTGCCTCCCATCTTGCAGTACGACCCACACGATGGATATAGCCATCCTCGCTTTCCGGCATGTGGTAATGGATGATGTTATCGATATCGGGGATGTCGAGACCACGTGATGCGAGATCGGTACTCACCAGGATATTGGCACTGCCATTGCTGAAACGATAGAGTGAAGCCTCGCGCTCCTTCTGCTCCAGACCGCCATGGAAGAAAGAGGTAGAGAACCCCTGCTCCACCAGATAGTTATTGGTACGCTCTACGCTATCACGATAGTTCAGGAAGACGATGGTGCTCTGGTCGCCCAAACTGCGGAGCAACATACCCAGGCTCTCCAGCTTATCCTTCACCGGACTTTCCACCTTATATATATGTACACGTTCAGGCACCTGCTCCTCGTCCATCCGATAATCTATCTTCTCTACTCTGCCCATGTGTACGAAACGAGGAATCTCCTCTGCCTCGGTAGCAGAAAGCAGGAAGTGACGGCGTAAGCCAGGGAGCGACTTCACCAGACGGCTCATCTCATCCTGGAAACCCATCTCCAGACATTTGTCGAATTCATCAATTACGAGATATCTGATATGGTAACGGTTCAGATTACCCTTATCAAGATGATCGTTCAGACGGCCTGGAGTTCCGAAGACAATCTGTGGACGCACCTGCTTCATCACACGATGCTCATCCATTGTCGCACGACCTCCATAACAAGCCATGGCACGAAGTCCGCTACCCATATTCTTGAGTACGGTGGCAGACTGCAGCGCCAGCTCTCTACCAGGAGTCACCACAACAGCCTGCGGCTCGTCGTCGCCGGCATCAATGAGTTGCGAGAGCGGCAGGAGATAAGCCAGCGTCTTACCACTACCGGTAGGCGAAAGCACTACCACATCTCTATCGGTGTGCAGCACGGCCTGCATCGCATCCTGCTGCATATCGTTGAGTTCGATACCCAACTTATCTAAAATTCTATCTATCATTATCTTTTGTTTATTGAAAAAGAGATTACTTTATCTTTAGTTTTCTGAAAAAGAGATTACTTTTTCTTCATGATTTTATCTATTTCATCAAACTCCTTACCCATATTCAGATTCAGATAGATGGTATAGAGCGGAAAAGCCCATTTAGACTGCTCATCAGGCTGAAGCTTTCTATATTTGACCAGATAAGGGAGTGCCTTCCTGTAATTGGCATCCACCTGTTCACGCACCTTTCTCGAAGTCTGCGAACTCTTATCCTGTTCCACTGCCATATTGAAGTAACAGATGCCTGCATTATAATATGGATCGGCAAGTTCCTCATTCACGGAGATAGCCTTATCGCTTACCTTGATGCACTCCTGGAGTTTGCTCTGCTCGAAGAGGATGTTGCTCTTGGCAACAAGATACGTATCACTGTCTGGCACAATGGTGAGAGCCTTGTCCACTACTGCCATCGCAGAATCCAGCTGATTGGTATCTACATAAAACTCCACGAGTCGTGGGAAGAAATATGGGAAGGTAGGCACCCGTTCGAATCCTTCCTTCAGCGATGCCAGATAACGCGCTGTATCCTTCTCCAGATAATAGGTTTCGGCAAGATACTGCAACATATAGTTGTAATGCACGGTATCTTTCAGCGCTACATAAGAATGATGCAGCGTTGCCTTGGGATCCTTCATCTTATAGCCGGAATATACGGCATAATAGGCTGCCAAAGGAAGATGCTTATCCTTCTGGCTGTAATCATACGACTGGAACAACGGCTGGTTGGCACAATCTATATAACGGTCGAAGAACTTATAGGAATCGGCATACTTCTTCTTACCGAGGAACCACAGACCACCATTAAAGAGATTGGTGCGGATATGGGAAAGATAATCAGCATGCTGCTTACGGAATTCGATTTCCACCTTTCCCTTTTTATTAGGAACCATCTCTACAGAATCAAACTGCTGCGCAATCTCAAAGAGCTGTCGGGTGAAATTGAAGAGCTGGGCAGTATCATACTTCTGCTTGAGATAGAGCTTTTCGTTACCCTGCTCGTATTGCTTACGTACGGCAGCAAAGTAGAGGCTCCAGATTTTCTTGTTGTTCTGATTGGCAGAATCAGCCAGAAGTTTCTGCATGCTTGCCTGCGCCTGAGGCAGGTTCTTGCCCGACTTCACCTGATCCTTCGCCAATTGTATTTCCTTCTTCTGGGCAAAGCCCGCTGATGGCACAAGAAGGAGCATCCACAATATGGCACTCGCCAGGTTGCGGAAAAACGGATATTCCCATTTACTACTATATCCCGATATTTTATGTCTCAATCTATTATTTATTTCCATAATCATAATAGTACCAATATGTGTTGCTGTATGTATCGCGGAGAACAGACTGGCGTTCTACCGGATTGCTATATTTACGCTCCATCGACTGATAATCGGCAAAATCGGCATCCATCACGTTGTCGTGAAACTCTACGATAGGATGCGTACGAAGATGACAATAGAGCAAAAGAGCCTCTTTGTAATGAGTTGGCAGCTTGGTCAAATCATAATACTTAACCAGCTTGCTGACAAATGCATCGAGCTTCTTATCCAACAGAAGCGCACAAAGCTCGTACTCCTTCGAGAGGCGATACTTCAGGCGATGTTTCTTCATCCAGGGCGATGTGCCATACATCCACACCGGAGCCTGCCACATCAATGCCTTGACGGACGTGCCATTGATATACATCGACTGGCTGCCACCTACCAATGGATAGGAGAAAAGACGACTGCCCAGCTCGCCCGTTCTGTAAAGACAGGCTATACGGAGCATCGTAAGCGACGAATCAGTCTGAAGGGATTTCTCTCCCACCTCTAAAGCTTTTTCATACTGTTTTTCTTTCATCAGATGTTCCATCTTCATTCTTTCGTGAAAGAGGCGATCATTGTTGGTGATGAAGATAACTGCCAGCATCATCAGGACAAGCTGGAAGATGTTCACCCATGAGTAATGCGAGAACCAACCGAAACTATGTGGCTCCTGCTCAAGAGGTTCCAACTGTCTGACCACCCACATCACGCCTCCCCAGACCAGCAGACTGAAAGGCAGGACAAGCCACCACCAACCCAACGACAAGCTAGTATCTACATGGGTAGGCACATCGGCTATCAGGGCCAGCAAAAGGAATGAAGGGAAATAAGTAAGTCCGTGGAAGCGGCGCTTCACACGGGTCACCGCATATGCTCCCAACTGCAGCAGAAAGCATACAAAGGTTACAAGCAGCGGTGCAAGCGTATAGAAATAATCCGTCTTACCTTCTGATAAGACATGCTGCGCCACGGCTAGAATGTCTGCCTGGTAACAAGCCAGGAATGTATAAGCAAAAACTAAAAAAATGATAGCACAGGCGAAGCGCATCTTCGCCGTGCTATTCCTTTTATGATCCATATATCTATGTTTAATTTTTCTTGAGCACCAGTGCCGAACGGGCTGGCAAGTAGAGCTTCAACCACTCCTTGCGATCGTTCACATACACAGGGTCATAGCTGGTGAGGTGGGTCATCTCGTCATCGTTCAGACCATTGCCACCAAACGCCTTGTTGTCGGTATCGAGTACCACACTATAAGCACCGGTTGGTACCAGGAATCCATAGTCGGTAAACGAGCGGGTTGGCGAGAAGTTGAAGACGAAGAGCAGGTCGCCTCGCATATAAGCGAGTACCTGATCGCCATCATTGTGCCAGATTTCAACAACTGGTGTCTTGTTAAAGTTCTTTTCACTCTTAATTGTCTTGAGCATCTCCTTGTCGAAGTCGCCGAGATAGTGATAGCAGAGTTCCTTGTTATCTACCAGATTCCACTGTCTGCGAGCATACTTATAGCTCCATCCGTTACCCTCGCGAGGGAAATCAATCCACTCTGGATGGCCGAACTCATTACCCATGAAGTTCAGGTAGCCACCATTGATGGTAGAAGCTGTAGCCAGACGAATCATCTTGTGCAAGGCAATGCCTCGGTGAACCATATCGTTTTCATCACCCTTCTTGAAGTGCCAGTACATATCAGCATCTATCAGGCGGAAGATGATGGTCTTGTCGCCTACCAATGCCTGGTCGTGGCTCTCGCAGTAAGAGATGGTCTTCTCGTCGGCACGGCGGTTCTTGATCTCCCAGAAAATGCTGGATGGCTTCCAGTCTTCATCCTTCAATTCCTTGATGGTCTTGATCCAATAGTCTGGAATATTCATCGCCATACGATAGTCGAAGCCATAGCCGCCATCGGTAAACTTGGCAGCTAATCCAGGCATACCGCTCACCTCTTCGGCAATGGTGATGGCATTCTTGTTTACCTCGTGAATCAGACAGTTGGCAAGGGTGAGATAGCAGATAGCGTTATCATCCTCATGACCATTGAAGTAGTCACCGTAATTGCAGAATGCCTCTCCCAGACCGTGGCTATAATAGAGCATGGAGGTTACTCCATCGAAGCGGAAACCATCGAAGTGGTATTCGCTGAGCCAGTACTTGCAGTTGCTCAGGAGGAAGTGCATCACCTCATCCTTACCATAGTCGAAGCAGAGGCTGTCCCAAGCTGGATGCTCATGTCTGTCGCCAGGATAGAAGTACTGGTTAGGATCACCGGCAAGATTACCGAGACCTTCCATCTCATTCTTCACTGCATGAGAGTGAACGATATCCATGATGACAGCTATGCCATTCTGATGAGCCGTATCGATGAGATCCTTGAGCTCCTCAGGGGTTCCGAAACGGCTGCTGGCAGCAAAGAAGCTACTTACGTGATAGCCGAAGGAACCATAATAAGGATGCTCCTGGATAGCCATGATCTGAATGCAGTTGTAACCATCCTCGATGATACGTGGCAGCACCTTCTCCTTAAACTCGGTGTAGGTACCCACCTTCTCAGCATCCTGTCCCATTCCGATATGGCACTCATAGATGAGCAGCGGAGTGGTGCTAGGCTTGAAGGTTTTCTTCTTCCACTTGTAAGGCTCAGGGCTCCATACCTGCGCAGAGAAAATCTTGGTCTGCTCATCCTGAACCACACGGTTAGCCCATGCAGGGATACGCTCGCCTTCTCCACCTTCCCAGTGCACCTTCATCTTGAAGAGATCACCGTGCTTCATTGCCTTTTCCGAGAGTTTCAACTCCCAGTTGCCGGTACCCTTGATACGCTTGGCACGATACTTTGGGCTTTCCTGCCAGCCGTTGAAATCTCCGATGAGATAAATATCAGTAGCATTTGGCGCCCACTCGCGGAACACCCATCCCTTCTCCGTCTTATGCAATCCGAAGTAGTCGTATCCGTTGGCGAAATCGCTGAGCGAAATCTTGCCGTTACGGGTAAGCTGGTTGAGTTTCCAGAGCGCATGCTCATGTCTTCCTACGATAGCAGGCTCAAAGTCTGCCAGATATGGATCGTTCTTCACGAGTCCAATATGTTTTGGGGCAGCAGCCTTCACGGTTTTCTTGGTAGCGCACTTGGCGGTTGCCTTGCAGGTAGCCTTCTTGGCTGTTGTCTTCTTTGCTGTAGTATTTTTAGCTGAAGTTTTCTTTTCTGTTGCCATATATCATGATTTTAGATGGTTCTACTATTTTATTAAGGTTTTTAAGCCTTTACCTTGAAGATAGCCTTATGGATATCACCCTTGCCGATGCATGGCTGATGACCGTCCTGTGGGAAGAAGATGGCAAACTGACCTGGCTTGCAGGTTACCAGTGTCTGAGCCTTCACACCGGGATATACGGTACAATCGTTAGCCTCGTCGTACTCCACTTCCGGGAGATCCTTCACTGGAGAATATCCGTAGGTTTCCTCTGTATTCAAAGGAATCTGAATATCTATCATCTGGCGATGTGCCTCGATGGTAGCTTCTTCCTCGGTCTTGCCGTGAGCTACAGCGATATTCACAAAGAGATCATCACCCTGGATAGGATGCTTGCCTGTCTCCAACTTAGTGAGATCATTCTCGTTGATAAACTTCACTACTTCTGCGAAGAGTGGATTAAGAGAAACATATTTCTCCAAATTGTCTAATGTATCAATTACCATAGTATATTGAATTTTGTGATTGATTTTTTTTTAAAAAAATTTATATTCTAGGAAAGCATAGAAGCAGATAAGTGTTTAATTGCCTCCAGATTGATTGATGATTCAATTCCTGGCAGGAAGTTTAATCCTCAAATCGCTTTCCGTTCTCATATACACCCTTGGCAGTAACCTGACCATTGCGGTCTTTCTCTACGAATCTGCCATCGCGTGCATCCTTCTTATAGTTGCCCTCGAAGCGCTTGCCGTCCTTGTTCTCCTCGATACAGAAACCCTCGCGCTTACCATTGTGATAGATGCCCTTGAAGCGGTTGCCGTTGGCGTAATGTATCACCACGTTGCCGTCCACATATCCTTTCTTGAACTCACCTTCAAAGATGTCACCGTTCTTCTTGGTCAACTTTCCCCTGCCGTTCTGCAGGTCGTCTTTCCAGCTGCCAACATAGATGTCGCCATTCTTCCATACGAAAGTACCCTGTCCGGAACGCTGGCCATCCACAAACTGTCCGGTGTATTTCGAACCGCTGGCTGAGCGGAAAATACCTTCACCGGTACGCTCACCCTGCGAATAATCACCTTCATAGATATCGCCGTTATGAAATTTGTAGATACCCTTACCGTCCTGGATATCATCCTTCCAGTCGCCGATATAGGTATCACCGTCAGCATATTTAAAGGTACCCTTTCCTGAGCGCTGGTTATCTACCCACTGTCCATCATAGGTGGTTCCATCTCCCCAGTCAAAGAATCCATTGCCATTCTTCATGTCGTTCATCCACTGGCCTTTGTATTTGGCACCGTTGGAATAAGTATAGGTACCCTTTCCCTGTCGCTTATCCTTATACCAGTCTCCGTCATACTTATCACCATTGTAATAGTACATCACGCCATGTCCGTGCTGGAAATCGCGGAACCAGAGTCCCACATACTTATTATTGTTCTGGAAGTAATAGGTGCCCTTGCCGTGCTGCTGGTCCTGCAGCCACTGTCCTTCGTATCTCTCGCCATCCGAGAAAGTATATACGCCATATCCGCTGCGCTTTCCCTTGACGTAGGCACCCTCGTAAGTATCACCATTCTTATATATGGTAGATCCCTTACCCTGTGGCTTGCCGCTTACCATCTCTCCCTTATACTGGCCGCCATCACGGGTAATGCAGCTACCGAGCGAGATTTTCTGCGCCGACATGGCAAGAGGCGAACATGCCAGCATCATCGCCAGCATCATCTGCTTACCTGTAAGCAAAAACGTGCTTACAGAAAAATATCTTATAGAATTGTTTTTCTTATCATTCATGTCGTTTATCATCATTTTGATTTCGAAAAGAACTGGTATCACAGCCATTCCCGGGCCACATGATTGCGAGTCCAGAACGGAGTTTGACCGATTCCGAACCGATATATTCGATTCAATCCCCAAAAGTAACGCTTTTTCGGCAAACTACCAAATAGATTAAGCAAATTTAAGGGAAAAAGAATAAAAATAAGATTTCCAGAAAAAAAACATCTTCCGGATACAATAAAACGGAAAATCAGCCGTTATTAGGCAAATATAATGATAATACCATCAAACTAATCAAATAAAATAAGATTATGATATTAAACTGCGCTATCATAGATGAAGATCCTGAGGCTTTGGCTTTGCTGAAGCATTATGTTGAGGAAACACCATCCCTCAAACTTATCGGCGCGTACCACAACGCCATCGAAGCTGTAGATGGAATCCACCACAGCCATCTCGACATTCTGTTTCTTGCCATCCACATGCAGCAGATCAGCGGACTCGAGTTTGCCAAGCTCGTGCCAATGAACGTGAAGATTATCTTCACCACCGCATTCAAGGAGTATGCCATCGAAGCATACAAGGTGAACGCCTTCGACTATCTGGTCAAGCCTATCCTTTACGGAGACTTCATGCAGACATGCCAGAAGGTATTCGACCATTATATGCAGAACGATGCCTACAACCCCATCAAGCGCGATGGCTTCGTAGTGGTGAAGAACGAAAGCAGATACACCAGGATTCCTTTCGAGAACATACTCTTTATCGAGAGCGTGAAAGATTACGTGAAGTTCCACATGGCGGACGGACACAACATCATGACCCTGGGCAACCTGAAACGCCTGGAAGAGAAACTCCCACGCGAGAAGTTCAGAAGGGTGCACCGCTCTTTCATTGCCAATCTAACTAATTTCGACTACATCCAGAACATGAAGGTCATCTATGGCAAACTGGCGGTGCCTATCTCTGACACCAACAGGGATGATGTAGTGAAATTCGTAGAAGAACACGGAATCAACTAACAGATCTGCAGTGGGGATGTAACAAATATTCTAGCATCATGTGCGATAAGGAATTCGAGATCGCGGAATCCCCAAAGCACACTGATGCAAGGCATTCCGCTGTTCTTGGCGGTCATGACATCCACATCACTGTCGCCGATATAGACAGCACTTTCCCTATCGGCATTCATCTGGCGCAAAGCCTCATTTACCGTATCTGGGGCTGGCTTTTTCTGAATATCCTCACGCTCACCTATAGCCACATCTACCAAGTCGCCAAAGAAATGGCGGCAGAGGGCTTGGGTGGCAGCATAAAACTTATTGCTCACCACGGCAATATTCTTGCCTCTATCCTTCAATTCCTGTAACATTTCCATCACACCCGGATAAGGCTGCGTGGTATCAAGATTATGCATCATATAGTGCTTGCGGAAATCGGCAAACACCTGTTCAAACTTCTCATTTTCCAAACCATCCGGAATGGCACGTTCCATCAATTTCTTGACACCGTTTCCAACAAAGCGGCGCACTTCATCTACGGTTCGCTCAGGAAAGCCATTCGTCTTGAGGGCATAATTGCAGCTCGCAGCCAAATCGCCAAGGGTAGAAAGCAAGGTACCATCCAAGTCGAAGATATAGGTGTCGAAATTAAACTGAGCATGAGGCGGCATCTTCTTCACACGGAACTCACCACCATGGAGGATACAGACATCCTTGGAATAAAGGCGGATCTCATCCGGACCGCTAACCGCATAGCGGTTGGCTTTCTCCTCCTCATCATGGCCATAGGCCAAGCCTGTTCCCATGGTGCGATTCTCACCAAACTCCCATCTCTTGAACTGATGGGTCCTGGCATCCACTACCACATATTTATACTCCAGCGGAGCCTCCAAAGCCTGCACGTTGACAGAGAGCACCCAACTGGTTCCGCCCTGATGAATCATCGGGAGATAATGGTCGGTATTCCACTCGCCCAAGGTAGGATGATTACCCAGCAGTGCCACAGCCTCACCCTCGTGAAGATGAGGAGCAGAAACCTTGAAAATCACGGTCTGCTCGAACAGAGGCAGTTTGGCAGCCTCACTACCCGTCCAGACTACCGGAGCCGTATAGTTGATGAAAGCGCCCTGCATCTCGTTCTCATCATCCAGCCAGAAGTCGGACAGGATATAGTTTCTATTCGCCTCATACACATAGGCTCTAGGAGAAGCAACAGATTCCCTGCGCACCACGTTTCCCTCGGCATCCACCACCTTATAATAATAGGCTACAGCCACAAAGGGATGATGACGGTTTTCCAAAGTATGGGTTTCAGCCATCCAATGATAACCGTCCAAAGTGTTCATCGCCAGATCTACCACCTTCCGCTTTCCGTCACGTGCGAAGAAGGTGATATCGGCATGCAAGGACTCCCCCCACTCTGCCTTGTATGATATTGTAAATTTCATTCTCATATCATCAATCGTTTTAATATGTCAATATTCCTCAGTTTCTATGATGCAAAGGTAATGAAAATCTTCATACCACGGATAAAGAATCAGCGAATTAACCTATTTTAATTGACTACGCTTTGCTATTTGGCATTTTTACTGTACTTTTGCACCAAAATGTTTTAAGAATAGAAAATGTTTCAAGAAGAATAGAAAATGTTTTAAGTAGATAAAGAAAATGAAGAAAAAGAAAACAACTTCTAAGTTTTACCTCTATGGCGCCATCGGCTGCATCGCCGTCATCGCCATCGCAGGCTATCTCTACTGCTTCTCATCATTCTCGAAAAGCAGCGAAACCAAGTATGTATATATCGACGCCGATGACAACATCGACTCCGTATATAATAAGGTGCAGCCTATCGCCAAGAGCATTCCGATGCGGGCATTCCGCACACTCACCCTTCATTCCGGCTATGCCGAGCACATCCGCACCGGTAGATACGCCATCCATCCAGGAGACGGAGCACTCAAGGTCTGGCGCCACATGAAGAACGGTTTGCAGGAACCAGTCAACCTCACCATACCTTCCGTACGCACCATCGACAAGCTCGCCGTGGAGCTGAGCAAGAAACTGATGCTCGACAGCACAGAAATCAAGAAGGCACTCACAGATGAGGCTGTTTGCGAGAAGATGGGCTACGATACCGCCACCATCGCCTGCATGTTTATCCCTAACACCTACGATATCTACTGGAATGTATCCATCGAGAAATTCCTGGAACGCATGAAGAAAGAGAGCGACAAGTTCTGGAACTTTGAGCGCACGGAGAAGGCCAAGACGATGAAGCTCACCCCTAACCAGGTGATTACACTTGCCAGTATCGTGGATGAGGAAACTGCCAACAACGGCGAGAAACCGATGATTGCAGGTATGTATTACAACCGACTGATGCTGCGCAATGCAGAGTATCCGGAAGGTATGCCACTGCAGGCTGACCCAACCATCAAGTTCGCCTGGAAGCGTTTCGAACTGAAGCGTATCTACAACAACCTCCTGTACATCAAGAGCCCATACAACACCTACAAGAATCCAGGTCTTCCTCCTGGTCCAATCCGCATACCATCGGTTGCCGGCATTGATGCCGTACTCAATCATGTAAAGCACGAGTATCTCTATATGTGCGCCAAGGAGGATTTCAGCGGCACCCACAATTTTGCCCGCACCTATCAGGAGCATCTGCAGAATGCTGCAAAATATTCCAAGGCACTCAACGAAAGAGGAATCAAGTAAACGACATATCAGAAAACTTGCAAAATGACAGACATTTTGCAAGTTTTCTGTTTTTTATTTGGTAGTCTCCCTAAATTGTTGTAAATTTGCAGCATTAAACTTTCCATATAAAATAATTTATTACATGAACAGAACGATTATTACAGTAGTGGGCAAGGATACAAAGGGTATCATCGCCAGAGTTTGTACCTATTTGGCAGAGAAAGACGTCAATATCTTGGATATCTCTCAGACCATCGTGCAGGAGTACTTCAACATGATGATGATTGTTGACATGGGTAAGATGAATACATCTTTCGAGACTGTTGCCGATGAACTCGCTGATCTTGGCAAGAGCATTGGTGTTCAGGTAAAATGCCAGCGTGAGGAAATCTTCAACATGATGCACCGCATCTAAGTTTATCACTTTTTAAATCAATAGAAGGAATATGATCAATATATCTGAGGTTATCGAAACCAACAAGATGATTGAGCAGGAGAACTTCGACGTGCGCACCATCACCATGGGTATCAACCTCCTGGATTGTGCCACTTCAGATCTCGACCAGCTCTGTCAGAACATTTATAATAAGATTACCCGCCTCGCCAAGGATCTGGTGAAGACCGGTGAGGACATCTCTAAAGAGTATGGTGTGCCTATCGTAAACAAGCGCATCTCTATCACTCCTATCGCACTCGTAGGTGGTTCTGCCTGCAAGACTACCGATGACTATGTGAAGATTGCCAAGACTCTCGACAGGTGTGCCAAGGAGTTGGGTGTCAACTTCCTCGGTGGATACTCTGCCATCGTAAGCAAGGGTATGAGCAAGAGCGATGAGCTTCTCATCCGTTCTATCCCTCAGGCTATGGCTCAGACCGATTTCATCTGCAGCTCTGTAAACGTAGGTTCTACCAAGACCGGTATCAATATGGATGCTGTACGCCTGCTGGGCGAAATCATCAAGGATACAGCCGAGGCTACCAAGGATAATGGTTCTTTGGGTTGCGCTAAGCTCGTGGTTCTCTGCAATGCTCCTGATGATAACCCATTCATGGCTGGTGCCTTCCATGGTGTTTCTGAGGCAGACGCTGTTGTCAGCGTTGGTGTCAGCGGTCCTGGTGTAGTTAAATATGCATTGGAGAAGGTGAAGGGCGAAAGCTTCGAGGTTCTCTGCGAGACTATCAAGCGTACTGCTTTCAAGATTACCCGTGTAGGTCAGCTGGTTGCTAAGGAGGCATCACGCCGCCTGAACGTACCATTCGGTATCATCGACCTTTCATTGGCTCCTACTCCAGCCATCGGCGACAGCGTAGCTGATATTCTGGAGTTGATAGGTTTGGAGCGTGCTGGTGCTCCAGGTACAACCGCAGCACTCGCACTCTTGAACGACCAGGTTAAGAAGGGCGGTATCATGGCTTCTTCTTATGTCGGCGGTTTGAGTGGTGCCTTCATCCCTGTTTCTGAAGACCAGGGTATGATCAATGCCGTAGAGGCAGGTGCACTTACCATCGAGAAGCTGGAGGCAATGACTTGCGTTTGCTCTGTAGGTCTGGATATGATTGCCATCCCTGGCGATACTGCAGCTACCACTATTTCCGGTATCATTGCCGACGAGGCTGCCATTGGTATGGTAAACCAGAAGACCACTGCAGTCCGCATCATCCCTGTTGTGGGTATGAAGGTAGGTGATACTGTAGATTTCGGCGGTTTGTTGGGTTATGCTCCAATCATGCCGGTTAATCAGTTCAGCTGCTCTGATTTCGTAAATCGTTTAGGTCGCATTCCTGCTCCTATCCACAGCTTTAAGAATTAAGACATTTAAAACTTTCCATATCGTTTGGGGGAGGCATCAGTCTATCATGGCTGCTTGCCCCCCTTTTCACTAGTAGAAAGTTCCGTTCAACGTCGCTGAACCGACATTCAACGTCGCTGAACGTACATTCAACGTCGCTGAACGGAGATTCAACGTCGCTGAACGAAGCTTTCTACTAACTCTAAAAACATTTTCCTTTAAAGGTAGAAAGTAATTTTCCTAGCACTTGCAGCTACTTTTCTATACTGGCACCAAACTGCAGCACATACTTGATCTGCTTGCCGGCAACATGAGAAGGATTCTTCCATTTACCACCCAAAACCAGAATAGTAGCTGACTGATGAGCAGGAACAGCATCTACTGCCTGCTGCAAAGTCATGAAATTACCCCTACCCTCGGCACTTACCACATAATCATAATGACGAATGTGCTTCTTCAGCGCAGGAACCTGCTCGGCCAAGGCATCAGCCAATGCATTAGCTACCACATGCGCACCATAGACATTATAATGGGTGTTATCTTTTTTACCCTTTGGAACCTGAGGATTCTCGCCCGGCATAAACCACATATGAAGCTTTCTGCTACCTTCGATACCCATCTTGGTTTCAATGTCGTGGGTAATCCTGGTAGCATCCACGAATGGAACATTCAATGCCTTGGCTACATGACGTGGAGCTACGACATAAGCCCCGTGGGTATCTATGAGCGTATCACTGTTGATGAGTTCCTTGCCATCATATTGTTTATCACGAAGTTTCTCATCGTTGTCATTCTTCAAATCCTCAGAATAATAGCAGCGGCGAACCACACTGTTCAGAAGTACAGGGATGCCACCCTTCTGGCGGGTTTCGTTTACATACTTGGCGAGATGGGCATCAAAGGTACCGCCAGGCTCGGTATAACGATCTGGGAAATGCTTCTCATCATTATGACCAAACTGGATCAGGACATAATCGCCTGGCTGCATCTTATCAAGAATCTTCTGCCATCTTCCCTCATCCAGAAAGCTCTTGGAGCTTCTGCCGTTTACCGCATGGTTGTCAACGATAATCTGATCGTCGAAGCAACCTTGCAACACCATACCCCAACCACGTTCCGGACTAGTCTTATACCATTGTTTTTCGGCAGCAGTAGAATCACCAATAACGAAAATAGTAGTTTTCCTGGAACTGGAAGTCATCATCAGCACCAAGACAAATACAGACAAAAAAGTTATTATTCTTTTCATTGTTTTATATAGTTTGAGTTTTTAAATGTTTCTAGCCCTAAAGCTAATAAAAATCCGCCTCCTATGCAGAGTTTTCACAAATTCATACACAAGAGAACGGACGTAATGGTAAATATATACGGTAGAAAAACCTTATACCAAAATAGTATAGCCTTTATTATTTCTTAACGACAGCGATGAGCTCCTCTGCAGAAACCAAAGTCTGCTCACCACTCTCCATATTCTTCAATGTAACCTTGCCAGCAGCCATCTCATTCTCGCCAGCGAGAACAACGAATGGAATCTGCTTCGCATTGGCATAGCTCATCTGCTTCTTCATCTTCGCCTTGTCTGGGAAAATCTCTGTGCGGATACCAGCTGCACGAGCGGCATTCACGACAGGAAGGCAATAGGCAGTCTCCTTCTCACCGAAATTGATGAAGAGCACCTGAGTAGAATTGACAGCCTCCTTTGGATAGAGATCGAGAGCATTGAGCACATCGTAGATGCGATCGGCACCGAAACTGATACCTACTCCACTCAGTCCTGGCAAACCAAAGATACCGGTAAGGTTGTCGTAACGGCCACCACCGGTGATACTGCCCATAGGAGTATCAAGCGCCTTCACCTCGAAGATGGCGCCAGTATAATAGTTCAAGCCACGAGCCAAAGTAAGATCGAGTTCAATCTCATTGTTCAGACCAACAGACTTCAAGGTATCAAGGATAAACTTAGTTTCCTCTACACCCTTCAATCCGATTTCAGAGCCTTCGAGCACCTTGGAAATCACTTCAAGCTTCTCATCATTAGAACCTGACAATGAGATGATTGGCTGCAACTTCTCAATTGCTTCTTCAGAGATACCATCCTTGCGCAGCTCCTCGTTCACATTGTCAAGACCAATCTTGTCGAGCTTATCGATAGCCACGGTGATATCTACGATCTTCTCTGCCTCGCCAATAACCTCAGCGATGCCGGTAAGGATCTTGCGGTTGTTGATCTTGATGCAGACACGCACACCAAACTTGGTAAAGACTGTATCTACAATCTGCATCAACTCAACCTCGTTGAGAAGAGAATCAGAACCAACCACGTCGGCATCGCACTGATAGAACTCACGATAGCGACCCTTCTGTGGACGGTCGGCACGCCATACTGGCTGAATCTGATAGCGCTTGAAAGGCATCTGCAACTCATCACGATGCTGCACCACGTAGCGTGCGAAAGGCACGGTAAGATCGTAGCGAAGACCCTTCTCGCAGAGCTTTGCAGCCAACTTGAGTGATCCGAGCGAATGAATATCCTCATCGCTCACCTTATTCATATAGTCACCTGAATTCAAAATCTTAAAGAGCAGCTTGTCGCCCTCCTCGCCATACTTACCCATCAAGGTCTGAAGGGTCTCCATGGCAGGAGTCTCAATCTGCTGGAATCCGTAAAGGGCATACACATCCTTGATGGTATTGAAGATGTAATTACGCTTTGCCATCTCAACAGGACCGAAATCGCGGGTACCCTTTGGAATACTTGGTTTCTGAGCCATTTATTTATGTTAAATATTAAATGTTAAATGTTTAATGCCTAGTGCTATGCTCACCCTTAAGCAAACATCATACACCAAACATTAAACACTATCAAATTATTTACGAACAATAGTCTGAGCGCGGTCTGGACCGATAGAGATGATACCAATCTTGGTCTCAAGGAACTCCTCTACGAATGCAATGTAGTCCTTGAATTCCTGTGGGAACTGATCCTCAGAAGTAAACTGAGTCATATCCGTCTTCCATCCCTTGAACTCCTTGTAAACAGGCTCTACGTTATCAATCTCGTAAGGGAAATCTGTAGTAACAGTGCCATCAGGCAACTTGTAAGCCACGCAAGCCTTGATGGTATCGAAACCATCGAGCACGTCGCTCTTCATCATAATAAGCTCGGTTACACCGTTTACCATAACAGAATACTTGAGCTGTACGAGGTCGCACCAGCCACAACGACGCTCACGGCCAGTAACAGCACCGTACTCATGACCGAGGTCACGGATCTTAGCACCAGTCTCATCGAAAAGCTCTGTTGGGAATGGACCGGCACCTACGCGAGTACAGTAAGCCTTCATGATACCATAGACATTGCCGATACGGTTAGGACCGATACCCAGACCGATGCAAGCACCCGCACAGATGGTATTAGAAGAAGTTACGAAAGGATAAGAACCGAAGTCAACATCGAGCATAGTACCCTGAGCACCCTCGCAGAGGATGTCCTTGCCAGAGCGGAGCACCTTGTTGATCTCCACCTCGCTGTCGATGAGCTTAAACTGCTTCAAGTATTCGATGCCCTCCATCCAGGTTTTCTCTACCTCAGTGATATCGAAATCAGTGTATCCGAGGCTAGCGATAGTCTTGAGATGAGCAGCCTTGTGAGCAGCATACTTCTCCTCGAAGTTTTCGAGGATATCACCCACGCGAAGACCTGTACGGCTTACCTTATCAGTATAAGTAGGGCCAATACCCTTACCAGTGGTACCTACCTTGTTCTTGCCCTTGGAAGCCTCGATGGCAGCATCGAGCACACGGTGAGTAGGCATGATGAGATGAGCCTTCTTGGAAATGAAGAGACGGCTCTTGAGGTCATGGCCACTCTTCTCCAAATCCTTAGCCTCGCCCATAAAGAGGTCTGGAGCCAAGACTACGCCGTTACCGATGATGTTTACCTTGCCGCCCTGGAAGATACCAGAAGGGATAGAACGAAGAACATACTTCTCGCCTTCGAACTCGAGAGTATGACCCGCATTAGGACCACCCTGGAAACGAGCAATGACATCATACTTAGGGGTCAAAACATCAACCACCTTACCTTTTCCTTCATCGCCCCACTGCAAACCGAGCAGGACATCTACTTTACCTGTGTTCATTTCTATAAAATATAGTTATTTTTATTATTTATCGTTTTTCTTGCGTGTAAGCTTTGCCTGGCATGCACTGCATACGCCATAGATATAGAGGGCGAAAGCGTCTTTTCTGAAGCGCAGCAGCTTGAGTTCGTTCACCGCTGCCGTAACAGCCGGAACATTGATTTCTGTTACCTGCCCGCACACGCTGCACACTTGGTGAATATGGCTATCATTGCAATAGCACGCCTCGTACTTGGTACCATCCACCAGGCTGTGTCTCATCACGAGCCTCAGCTCGATGAAGAGGTGCATTGTATTATAGAGCGTAGCTCTGCTCACCCGGAAGTTTCTCTTCGTGAGCTCAGCATCCAGCTCTTCTAAAGTGAAGTGCCCATCAATGCTATAAACCGCATCCAGAATTGCATACCTTTCTGGGGTCTTGCGGTGATGATTGCACTCCAAATATGTGTCCAAGATTTCACGAACCTTGGCTTTATTTTTCTCAGTCATAATCCTTGTTAGTTACATAAAACGCACAAAGATACTCATTATTCCGGACATAAGGGCATATTTAAATTTAAAAAATCTAAATTGCCCTGTTTTTGGTAATTTTCCTGCTTTTTCTTCACCAATCTGATGGCTGTTTTAGGGATTATTGATGTAAATTGGCACAAAGCCAGATCTATTATTCTGCTAATTGAAGCATTTCTGCATAGATGCGCTGCACAGGCAAGCCCATCACATTGAAGTAACTGCCCTTGAGTCCGGTACATCCGATGTAACCTATCCATTCCTGGATGCCATAGGCACCCGCCTTGTCGAAGGGTTTGTAATGGGTGATATAATAATTGATCTCCCATTCTTCAAATTCCTTGAAACTTACTTCCGTGCATACCGAGAACTTGCGCTGCTCTTTCTTCGTAGTAAGACATACGCCCGTAACCACATGATGAGTCTTGCCGCTCAACATCTTAAGCATGCGAACCGCATCATCGACATTCTGCGGTTTTCCGAGAATGATTCCCTTACCCTCCTGATCGTTCTGTTCATCAGCAACAGGAGCTATCACTACAGTATCCGCTGTAAGAATGAGCAAATCATCGGAGGAGGATTTGTCGGAAGAAGAATCTTCAGAATCCTCATCTCCATTCAACAAAGAGCGATAAGCATCCGCTTTCTTCTGTGCAATATACTCTGCCACATCGTATGCATCCAAATCTTCAGGATAGCTTTCATCAATACCACGCAATACCTTTACCTCGAAATTAACATCCAATCCTGCCAACAACTCTCTGCGGCGTGGCGAATTGCTCGCCAAAATGATTTTATACTTCATTTATTTACTTTGAACTTTGAACTTTGAACTTTATGATTACCATCCAAACGCCTTGGCATTGGAAAGCCAATGCCCCTTGGCACGAAGCACCTGCTCTACAATATCCCTGCCCACTCCTTCGCCACCATTGGCAGAAGAGACGTAGCAGGAAATCTCCTTGATGTCAGAGCAGGCATCGGCAGGGCAGCACGGGCAGCCACAACGACGCATTACCTCGTAATCCGGGATATCATCACCCACATAGATGATTTCCTCATCAGAAAGCTGATACTTCTCCAGGAAATCATCATAGGTATTGATTTTTACAGCACATCCCATATAGATATCCTGAACGCCCAATCCCTCATATCGCTTGCGGATAGCCTCGGTAGTTCCGCCCGTAAGGATGACGATGCGCACACCCACCTTCTGAGCCAACTGGATTGCATAGCCATCCTTGATATTCACGGTGCGAAGAGGTTCACCCGTACTGGCAAGCGTAATGGTTTGGCGGGAAAGCACGCCATCCACATCAAATACAATTGCCTTTATCTTCTTCAAATCGTAATTAATCATACTTGAAAACTTTTTCTATTTAGTAATCAGACACTTGAACTCTGTTCCTTGATACTTATTCCTTGATACTTAACTTATGAATACTCATGCTCATTCTGTCATAGATATCCTTCATCTGCGGATTCGACTTGAGCAGAGTTCCCTGCGCCCGAAGCACATTCTCATCATACCTTACAGCTGGACCCGTCTGTGCATCTTTCGGATTCAGTTCGTGCACCTTCGCAGCCGTCTCGTCTATCAACGGAAGCATCACATCGAACGGTATTCCGTGCTCCTCCAGAATTTCCTGGCTCAAGGCATAGCAATGATTCACGAAATTGCAGGCAAAGACGGCAGAGAGATGCAGGTACTTGCGGTCTTCACTCGCCAGATGATACACTCTACAGCTCACCTGATGCGCCACATCACCGATCTGCTGCAAGGCATGCTCATCATTCGCCTCGATAAAACAAGGTATCTGAGAGAAATCTACCTCACGCTGCTTGGAGAAAGTCTGCATCGGATAAAGCACACCATAATGTAAAGCCATTCCCTGGAAAACATCCATCGGAATAGAGCCTGCCGTATGCAGAAAGACCTTGGTCTCCCTGCCCTTGCAAAGAACAGGAACCAACTCGGCAAGTGCACTATCCTTCACCGAGACGACGTATAAATCTGCATCAGAGCGAACAGCTGATATATCCGAAACAGGCTGCGCGCCCACCTCGGAAGCCAGAGCCGTAGCCGACTGCATCGTGCGGCTGAACACCTGCACCACATCATGCCCTGCGGCAAATATCGCCTTACCCAAATGAGTGGCAAGATTGCCAGCGCCAATCAATATCACCTTCATATCTTTTTCTTTTTCAATCTTATTTTTACCTAAAGCCATCAAGCCGCTTTACGCAAGCCATCAGGCCATTTTTACCTAAACAATCCTTGATAATGTGCAAAAATACTAAAAAAGAGCCACACAATGGAAGAAAACTTGTTTTTTTATAATTAATTTATTATTTTTGCAATGTGAAAAGAATTGAAGTAAGAATATATTCGGAAAACGAGGAACTGCCCCATCTGTTGGAGGGCAACTTCTTCCATAGCTTGGAACTCTTCCAGATAGGTGAAAAAGTACCAAGCGACACCCCCATTATGGCTGTAGCTACCCAGGAAGGAAGAGTAGTGGGACAAATGCTAGCCATGATACACCGCCGCCATATCCTTATTCCACCTTTTATATATACACATGCCCACGTGCACGGAGAAGGAGTCTATCTGGATGAAGAAACCGCCGAAGCCACCTTCCCTACTCTTCTGCATGCGATGACCCGCGAACTCACCCGCCGCCATACCCTCTACATCGAATTTTCAGAGATACAGAAAAAGATGTTCGGCTACCGACATTTCCGTCGCACGGGCTATTTCCCTGTAGCTTGGCAGGAAGTATATAATTCGCTACACAGCAAGACACCGGAAGAGAGACTCACCGACAAGGCTAAAATGCAAATTGAAGCTGCAGAAAGAAAGGGATTGAAATGTCATAGCACTTCTGACGAAAACGAAGTGAGAAGATTCTATCAACTCTATAGAAACTTCTACAAGATGAAACCTCGCCGCTATGTGCCACCAAGAGAATACTTTGAGCAAATAAGCAAAAGCAGCGAGGCAAAGGTCTTCGTGACAACCTACGACAAGAAGCGGCTGGGTATCAAGAAAGCCTCTTGCGAAAACAGGATACTGGGAGGATGCGCCCTGGCCTTCAGCGACAGCGATGCCTACCTGTGGCACCTGGCATCGCTCAGGAAGAGCTACCGATATCTGCATCCCGATACCCTGACCGTCTGGCACGCCATCCAATATGCCCACCAAAGGGGCTTCAAGCACCTGCACTTTATGGATGTAGGCTTACCTTGGAAGCGAAATCCGTATAGAGATTTCATTCGCAGCTTCGGAGGCAAGCCCGTGGCAAAATACCGCTGGTTCAGATGCAACATCGGCATCATCAACAGACTGATGAAATGGATATACAAGCCTTAAAGCTGTCCGATAGCCTTATCCAGCAATTCGAGACCGCGTTCGGTACAGAAACCACGAATCATGATGAGAGTGAAATTATCGAAGAGCTGCTGCATCGTAAATCTCTTATAGAGCTGATGATGCATCATCTCTGACATACAGATTCTCGAAGACTCATAAATCACCTCGAAATTCACATCCTTGCGGAAGTATCCCTCATCTACACCAGCCTTGAAGAAGCGCATGCTATCATCATACTCCTTGTCATGCTCCTCCTTCAGGAACTTCAGGATGCGGGGCATCCTATGAATCTCCTCATAGAAAACGACACCCACCTGCTGGTTACGCTCCATCTGAAGGCGATAGATATAGCCAATCACATCTATTACATTACGCGCGTGCGCAATAGCATACCCTTCAACACGGGCCTTATACTCAGCCCGCTCCATCTTCAGTCCTGCGAGCAGCAGTTCCTCCTTATCGCCGAAAATCTCATACACCGTACGCTTCGACACACGAAGTCCACGAGAAATCTCATCCATCTTCACCGCCTTCACGCCGCGCTGGTAAAACTCTCTCATGGCATAAGCTATGATCTTATCGCGCAAATCCTTTCTATATTGATTAATTTCTGCCATATCTCTTATTTTAATGGTTTGTTGCATATTCGATTCTGCCAACTCCATATAGCAAAACCGCATCCATTAGATAATTTTTGTGCAAAGATACAAAAAAAAACAAAAAACCATCTTTTTTTAATAAGTTTTTTATTACCTTTGCACAATCTTTAAGATAAAACGCATTTTTTGCGAAAAACAGAAAGAAATAGAATCATTAAACCAATATATTGTTATGGTAAAAATCACAAAAGAGGCGGCTCTCGAATATCACGAAGCAGGCCGTCCTGGTAAGATTGAGGTTAAACCAACAAAACCTTATCACACACAAACGGACTTGAGTTTGGCATATTCACCAGGCGTGGCTTTCCCATGCTTGGAGATTCAGCAAAATCCTGACGAAGTTTTCAAGTACACAGACAAGGGTAACCTGGTAGCTGTGATCAGTAATGGAACTGCTGTGCTCGGACTCGGCGACATCGGCGCGATGAGCGGCAAGCCAGTAATGGAAGGTAAAGGATTGCTGTTCAAGATTTATGGTGGCGTGGATGTATTCGATATCGAAATCGACGAGAAAGATCCTGAGAAATTCTGCGAAACCGTAGAGAAGATTGCACCTACTTTCGGTGGTATCAACCTGGAGGACATCAAGGCGCCTCAGTGCTTCTACATCGAAGAGCGCTTGAAGAAGACCCTCGACATCCCTGTGATGCATGACGACCAACATGGTACTGCCATCATCTCAGCTGCAGGTTTGAAGAATGCCCTCGAAGTAGCCGGCAAGAACATTGCCGACGTGAAGATCGTGGTTAATGGTGCCGGAGCTGCAGCCATCAGCTGTACCAAGCTCTACGTAGCCCTCGGTGCACAGGTGAAGAATATCGTCATGCTCGACTCTAAGGGCGTAATTACAAGCGACCGTGAGAACCTGACAGAGCAGAAGAAGCTGTTCGCTACCGACCGCCGCGATGTCCACACACTCGAAGAGGCCGTGAAGGGTGCCGATGTATTCGTAGGACTCAGCAAGGGCAATGTGCTCTCTAAGGATATGATTCGATCAATGGCAGACAGCCCTATCGTATTCGCACTCGCCAACCCTGTGCCAGAAATCAGTTACGAGGATGCGATGGAAAGCCGTCCTGACGTATTGATGTCAACAGGCCGTTCCGACTATCCAAACCAGATTAACAATGTTATCGGTTTCCCATATATCTTCCGTGGTGCACTCGACGTTCACGCCCGTGCCATCAACGAGGAGATGAAGATGGCTGCCGTTCACGCCATCGCCGACCTGGCTAAGCAGCCTGTGCCAGACGTAGTGAACGACGTATATCATGTAAACGACCTCACATTCGGTCCTAAGTACTTCATTCCAAAGCCAGTTGACCCACGCTTGATTACAGAGGTATCTGCAGCAGTAGCCAAGGCAGCTATGGAAAGCGGCGTAGCTCGCACCCCTATCAAAGACTGGGAGAAGTACAAGCAGGAATTGCGCCAGTTGCTCGGTCAGGAGACAAAGCTCACCCGCAAGCTCCACGATACAGCCCGCCTCCACCCACAGCGCGTAGTATTCGCAGAGGGCGGTAACCCTACCATGCTGAAGGCTGCAGTCCAGGCAAAGAACGAGGGTATCTGCGAGCCTATCCTGTTGGGCAACCCAGACCGTCTGAACCGTGTGGCAAGCCGATTGAAGCTCGACCTCTCAAGCATCGAGATTGTAGATATGCGTGCTGACAACGAGCAGGGTCGCCGTGCCAAGTTTGCCAAGCACCTGGCAGAGAAGCGTGCCCGCGAGGGTTACAGCTTCGAAGAGGCTTACGATAAGATGTACGAGCGCAACTACTTCGGTATGTCTATGGTTGAGCAGGGTGATGCTGATGCATTCATCACTGGTCTCTACACCAAATACAGCAATACCATCAAGGTAGCCAAGGACGTTATCGGCATCCGTGATGAGTACAAGACATTCGGAACCATGCACATCCTTAATACCCAGAAGGGCGTATATTACATCGCAGATACACTGATCAACCGTCACCCAGACGAGGATGTCCTGACCGATATCGCCAAGCTGTCTGCCGGCACAGTGAAGTTCTTCAACGAGGAGCCAGTAATGGCAATGTTGAGCTACTCTAACTTCGGTACCGATGCCATCGGTTCTCCTATAAAGGTAAAGAAGGCAGTGGCAGAGATGCAGAAGGAATTCCCTGACCTCGCTATCGATGGCGAGATGCAGGTAAACTATGCGCTCAACAAGGATCTCCGCGATGAGAAGTATCCATTCTCACGTCTCAAGGGCAAGGATGTGAATACTTTGGTATTCCCTAACCTGAGCAGTGCAAATGGCGCATACAAGCTTCTCCAGGGATTGAACCCAGAGGCAGAGATCATTGGCCCTATCCAGATGGGATTGAACAAGCCTATCCACTTCACTGACTCAGAGAGCAGTGTACAGGATATCGTAAACATCACAGCCGTAGCTGTAATCGATGCTTACGTAGAGAAGATCAAGAATCAGAAATAACATCTTATACAAGAGTTATTGAATATAGAATCTTAGGCTAGTAATAGCAAAAGATACATAGAAAAGAGCATGGGGGCAGAAGCTTGTCAGAGCTTCTGCCCTTTTTTCGTTATGGAGAAGCTACGCTCAATCAAACAAAAGAAAAACTGCTATCTAATTGATATGAAGAAACTACGAAAAAAAGCACTAAAGACTGCAAAAAAGCAAACGTTTACAGCACCAAAGACTGCAAAAAGCAAACGTTTACGCAACTTTTTCCGTTAACGCTAGTTAAACAATATCACTGTGCACCTACACATTCTACATAGACCCAAAAAAGTTTCAAAAAGATTTGGAGATACAAAAAAAATGATTTACCTTTGCAGCAGTTATCCTGAAAACAATCTTTTTACCTTAAGGAAAACTAATACCTATTGAAGATTTGGAGCGGTAGCCTGTGAAGGTCATCGCTTTTTTTGTTTATATCCGCTTTGTTAGGGGTTGCACCCGTTTTATTTTGCAAATCCCCCACATCTTTGTTAATTCTTCCTAAAAGAAGATAGTTTTTCATCTCTTTATTCTCTTGTTTCATAGAAAATAAGTAATTTTGCACCCCGAATGCTCATGGATTGGGCAAATATTACAGAAAAAGTTAAGTTCGTTGGGGCTCGGTAAAGATCCGGCACGATGCAGGACGCCTCGCGGAAAAACCCGTTTATATAATTAATTAAATGTACGCAATCGTAGAAATTAACGGTCAGCAGTTCAAGGCTGAGGAGGGCAAGAAGCTCTTCGTACATCACATCAAGGATGTTGAGGCAGGTCAGACTGTTGAGTTCGACAAGGTTTTGCTCGTTGACAAAGACGGCGCAATCACTGTCGGTGCACCAGCTGTAGAGGGTGCAAAAGTAGTAGTAGAAGTAGTGAACCCACTCGTAAAGGGTGACAAGGTTATCGTCTTCAAGATGAAGCGCCGCAAGGACTATCGCAAGAAGAACGGTCACCGTGCACAGTTCACTGAGGTATCAATCAAATCTGTAATCGCTTAAAATTAGGAGGAATTAGAAAATGGCACATAAGAAAGGTGTTGGTAGTTCTAAGAACGGCCGTGAATCAGCTTCACAAAGATTAGGCGTTAAGATCTGGGGTGGTCAGAGCATCATCGCAGGTAACATCATCGTTCGCCAGCGTGGTAACAAGCACTTCCCAGGTGAGAATGTAGCTCAGGGTAAGGATGATACATTGTATGCTTTGGCAGACGGTATCGTTTACTTCCACAAGGGCCGCAAGGACAAGAGTACAGTTTCTGTTCTCTCTCCAGAGGTTTACGCTGAGAAGACTAAGAAAGCTGACGCTTAAATTTTAAAGTTTTAGAAAAAACTATTCCAAACAAACAACATAGAAGCCTGCTCATACCTAGAGCAGGCTTTCTTCGTTTAACCCCCATAAAAACCACGAAAAAACTTTAATTCTACCCTTCTCGGCAAAAAAGTTGCCAAAATCTTGCGCTATCACAAATATTTTTTGTAATTTTGCCTTCAAATAGGAAAATTAATATAAAAAAAGAAATATTATGCTTACACTTAAACTCATCAGTGAAGAAACTGAACGTGTAGTTAAAGGTCTCGAAAAGAAGCATTTTCCAAATGCTCGTGAGGCTGTAGAGAAAGTTTTGGAGTACGACAAGATTCGTCGCGAAGCTCAGCAGAAGTTGGATAACAACAAGCAGCAGGCTAACCAGTTTGCCAAGCAGATTGGTGCCCTGATGAAGGAAGGCAAGAAAGAGGAAGCTGAGAGCGCCAAGGCTCAGGTAGCTATGCTCAAGGCTGACGCCAAGGCTCTGGAAGAGATTATGGAGAAGGCCCAGAACGATATGACCAACCAGTTGCTCGAAATCCCTAACATTCCTTGCGAGCAGGTTCCTGAAGGTAAGGATGCTGCAGACAATGTAGTTGTAAAGGAAGGCGGAGAAAAGCCTAACCTCGGTGAGGGCGCACTCTGCCACTGGGATCTCCTGAAGAAGTACAACCTCGTTGACTTCGACCTCGGTGTGAAGATCACAGGTGCTGGTTTCCCTGTATATATCGGCAAGATGGCTCGCTTCCAGCGTGCTCTCGAGGCTTTCTTCCTCGACGAGGCCCGCAAGAGCGGATATCTGGAGATTCAGCCTCCTTACGTAGTTAACGAGGATTCCGGTCGTGGCACTGGTCAGTTGCCAGACAAGGAGGGTCAGATGTATCATGCTAATCTCGACAACCTCTTCCTCATCCCTACTGCCGAGGTTCCTGTAACCAACATCTTCCGTGATGTTATCCTCGACGAGAAGGACCTCCCTATCAAGCGTTGTGCTTATTCTGCATGCTTCCGTCGTGAGGCTGGTAGCTATGGTAAGGACGTTCGTGGTTTGAACCGTCTGCACCAGTTCGACAAGGTGGAGATTGTACGCATCGATAAGCCAGGTCACTCATACGAGAGCCTGAACGAGATGCTCGACCACGTAGAGGGTCTCTTGAAGAAGTTGGAGTTGCCATACCACATCCTCCGTCTCTGCGGTGGTGACATGAGCTTCACCTCTTCTATCTGCTACGACTTCGAGACATGGAGTGCAGCACAGGGTCGCTGGCTGGAGGTTTCATCAGTATCTAACTTCGAGAGCTACCAGGCTAACCGCCTCCACTGCCGCTATCGCCATGCAGAGGACAAGAAGATTGAACTCTGCCACACCCTTAACGGTTCAGCTCTCGCTTTGCCACGTATCGTAGCAACCATCCTGGAGAACAACCAGACTCCAGAGGGTATCCGCGTTCCTAAGGTATTGGTTCCTTACTGCGGATTCGAGATGCTCGATGACAAGAACTTCGATTAATTCGACAAAAAAGAAGAACCCGGTTCTTCGGGAAAATCAAGAAAAAAATCGTCAGAACTCCGAGTTCTTTCGAAACAAGAATAACAGAATGTACGAGGATAACTTCGGCTACCCAAAAGGCGGCCGCAGTTATCCTTTTGCGTTTTATATACCATGAGCAAACATCAAGACAACTAATAAGAAATAGAATCACAGATAGTATTCAACATAAAAAGTTAATAGCCCATGAACAAGATTATCAAGAAAATACAATACTCTGAGAAGGTATTCCGTTTCGATGTAGAAGCTCCACTCATCGCCAAGAGCCGCAAGGCTGGCAACTTCGTCATCATCCGTGTAGATAACAACAGCGAGCGCATGCCGCTGACCATCGCCGATGCTGATATCGAGAAAGGTACTATCACCCTGGTTGTACAGAAGGTAGGACTCTCCTCTACCAAGCTCTGCGCCTTAAACGAGGGCGATGAGATTCACGACGTGGTAGGTCCACTCGGAAACCCTACCCACATCGAGAACTTCGGTACCGTGATCTGTGCTGGCGGTGGCGTAGGCGTGGCTCCCATGCTCCCTATCATCAAGGCACTGAAAGCTGCAGGCAACCGAGTACTCAGTGTTATCGCTGGTAGAAGCAAGGACCTCGTCATCATGGAAGATGAAGTGCGTGCATCCAGTGATGAACTCATCATCATGACCGATGACGGAAGCTATGGCGAGAAAGGCGTAGTAACCGTGGGCATCGAAAAGCTCATCAACCAGGAGCACATCGACAAGGTGTTCGCCATCGGTCCTCCTATCATGATGAAGTTCTGCTGCCTCCTCACCCAGAAATATAATCTCTCTACTGATGTATCGCTCAATACCATTATGGTGGATGGTACCGGTATGTGCGGCGCCTGCCGCCTGACCATCGGCGGCAAGACCAAGTTTGTCTGCATCGACGGTCCTGAGTTTGACGGTGCTCTCGTAGATTGGGATGAGATGTTCAAGCGTATGGGTACCTTCAAGGACGTAGAGCGCGAAGAGATGGAGCACTTCGAGGAGCATCTGGCTACGGTGGATGCCGAAAAGAAGAAGGAGACTACAGACATTACGATGGATGTAGAGCCAACAGATGCACCAATAGAAGAACTGACCGACCGTAACGCAGAGTGGCGCAAGGAGTTACGTGCTTCGATGAAAGCAAAGGAGCGCACCGCTATCGAGCGCGTCAAGATGCCAGAGCTGGATCCTGTTTATCGTGCAACTACCCGCACCGAGGAAGTTAACATCGGTTTGACCAAGGAGATGGCTTTAACCGAGGCAAAGCGCTGTCTCGACTGTCCGAAGCCTACCTGTATGGAGGGTTGCCCTGTAAGCATCAACATACCATCCTTCATCAAGAACATCGAGCGTGGACAGTTCCTTGCCGCAGCCAAAGTTCTGAAGAACACCTCTGCCCTGCCAGCCGTTTGCGGCCGTGTTTGTCCGCAGGAGAAGCAGTGCGAGAGCAAGTGCGTACATCTCAAGATGAACGAGCCAGCCGTTGCCATCGGCTACCTGGAGCGTTTCGCAGCCGACTACGAGCGTCAGAGCGGCAACATCTCTGTACCAGAATGCGATGAGGCAAATGGCATCAAGGTGGCGGTTGTGGGTTCAGGTCCTTCAGGTTTGAGCTTTGCAGGCGATATGGCAAAGAAGGGATTCGACGTCACCGTGTTCGAGGCTCTTCACGAGATTGGCGGAGTATTGAAATATGGTATCCCAGAGTTCCGATTGCCTAATGCCATCGTGGATGTAGAGATAGAGAATCTCCAGAAGATGGGTGTGAAGTTCATTACCGACTGCATCGTGGGCAAGACTATCTCCGTGAAGGATTTGGAAGAACAGGGATTCAAGGGATTCTTCGTTGGCTCGGGAGCAGGACTTCCTAACTTCATGAATATCCCTGGTGAGAATGCCTTGAACATTATGTCATCCAACGAGTATCTTACCCGTGTGAACCTGATGGATGCAGCCAACCCTCATACCGACACCCCTATCAACCTGGGTAAGAAGGTGTTTGTAGTAGGTGGCGGAAACACTGCGATGGACAGCTGCCGCACCGCCAAGCGACTTGGTGCCGAAGTTACATTGGTTTATCGCCGTTCGGAGGCAGAGATGCCAGCCCGACTTGAGGAGGTGAAACATGCCAAGGAAGAAGGCATCAACTTCATGACCTTACATAATCCAAAGGAATATCTGGCTGATGAGAAGGGCGCAGTAAAGGCTGTAGTCCTGGATGTGATGCAGCTCGGTGAGCCAGATGCCAGCGGCCGTCGCCGTCCGGAAGCAACAGGCGAGACCATCACTTTGGAGTGCGACCAGGTAATCGTAGCTGTTGGCGTAAGCCCTAACCCACTCGTTCCTCAGAGCATCGAGGGATTGGAACTTGGCAGAAAGAATACGATTGCCGTAAATGACCAGATGCAGAGCTCTATTGAGGAGATCTATGCCGGCGGCGACATCGTAAGAGGTGGTGCCACCGTGATCCTTGCCATGGGAGATGGTAGAAAGGCTGCTCTCAATATGAGTGAGAAGCTTTTGAAGAAATAAAATAAAAAAACAGAACTTTCGCATGTGCGAAAGTTCTGTTTTTTATACTATAGATTGAATCTCAAACCGAACTGGAGATTGAAATTCAACTTCTTATCCTTGAAGGTATTTTCCACATGGCTTCCATTATCAAAATAATATTTAGCACCCGGTTCGATATAGAGACCAACCTTTGGCGTGATGTCATACTGCGCACCGAGCGAAGCCTTTCCAGAGAGCTGCACCCTGTCTCGCTTGGCATTCTCTTTCTTTACTCCCTCTTCTTCGGTATCATTCTTCACATTGTAATCAGCCTCAGCACCCGCCATCACATAAGCATGGAAGCCTCCACTCTGCCAGAATTCATAGTTCAATCCCACCGGGATACCCACATAATGAAGCACCTGATGAACATTGTAGCTACTACCTGGTGCGTATGGATAAAAATCAGAAGAAGTGCGTGTATATACCAAACCTGTGCTCAAAGTCAGACGAGGTGCAATGCCAAAGGCTACCTGCAAACCAACAGATACAGGAGCATGATGCTTGGCATTCACCTGCTGGTTTCTTTGAATCGCCTTACAGGATGCCAAGAGATATTCTTCTCCATATATGCCTCCAGCCGTTGGATCAGGGATGACTCCAGGCATCGGCTCTGCCATCGTGCCATAACTATAATCACGATAGCTTCCAGATGCATCAGAATTATCACCGCCCAAACTTGACGTCAGGTTTTCGGCATAGAGTTGCATCGACCAGCCAGAAGCCTCCTCATTTTTGTCAAAATGATAAGATTGAGAAGCATACGCTGCAGCATGATTATCGGCTAGCAAAGAAATTTTATTCTCAGATTCTTTCTCTAGAACATTACCCTTCTTCTTTTGGGGTGCAGCGGATTGCAAATCAGCTGAAACGGAATGGGATGGAGCGGATTGCAAATCCGATGAAACGGCATGGGGTGCAGCGGATTGCAAATCCGATGAAACGACATGGGATGCAGCGGATGGCAAATCCGATGAAACAGCATGGGATGGAGCGGATGGCAAATCCGATGAAACGGCATGGGGTGCAGCGGGTTGCAAATCCGATGAAACGACATGGGATGCAGCGGATGGCAAATCCGCTGAAACGGAACGGGAAGAAAGAGAAGCCAATTGCAAATTACCCTTTTCTACTTCCTCCTGATGCAGATAAACATAGCTTCCTCCTATTCCCAACAATGCCACAGCTGCTGCAGCCGCAGACCATCGCTTAAAATAGACAATCCTGGCTTTCTTTTTAGCCTCTGAACCAACGTGGAAATCTGAAGATTCTGAACCAACGTGGAAATCTGTAGATTCTGAACTTTCAGAAACTATTGCCTGTGGATTCGACGAAACTGATTCTATATCATTCTGAGCAAGCGATTGTTCAATGCCTGCCCACAAGTCGTGGCTGACAGACTCCTGATAGCCTGCCAACTGGTCTTGAAGTTTGCTTGTCCAATCTTGATTACTCATATTCTTTCTCGTTTATATTATTTAGATATTCATTTATTTTCTTTGCCAGAAACTTCTTGGCTCTTAGATATTGCGAGGCAGAGGTACTCTCCTTGATGCCCAGCAGATCAGCAATTTCCTTATGGCTTCTTTGCTCAAACACAAACATGTTCAGAACCAGTCGATAGCCCTCGGGCAATTCACCGATCATCTTCGTCAATACGGCAGGCGGCACCCGTTCTACCTCCGGTTCGTCGTCACTCACATCTTCCGGAACTTCATCCACGAAAGTAATGCGACTCTGCTTTCTAGTAAAGCTGATGGCCTCATTTGCCACAATCCGAAGAAACCACGCCTTCAGCGAACCTTCGCCCCTGTACTCGAAGTTGGCAATACCAGAGAAAAGTTTCACAAAACTATCCTGCACCACATCCTCCGCATCATCACGTAAAGGGACATACCTCAGCGCTACCGCCATGGCATATCCTACGTAGCGGTCGTAGAGCCGGTGCATCGCTGCCCGACTGCCGCCCTTTATGTCATCCAAAAGTAGTTTTTCAGATTCCAATTTTCTCTATCTTTTATACATTAAACGAATAGCAACACAAAACCTTGCACCAAAAATGAACTTTTTTTGATGCAAGGCTATTTTTATACCGAGATAATCATTCCCTCATTGGTGAGATAGCTTTCCTCGAAAATCTCTTTGGCCTCTTTCAGCAGAACCGTCTCATCATTATATCTCGCACTATAATGTCCCAGGAGCAACTTGCCTACCCCGGCAGCCTTTGCCACCATCGCAGCCTGCTTTGCCGTACTATGGTTGTAGATCTTAGCCCGGTCTTCCTGTTCCGAAGTATAAGTACTTTCGTGATAAAGCACAGTTACCCCCTTCACCTTTTCCCAGAGATTCGGAATATATCGGGTATCACTCATATAGGCATAACTGCGAGGTTGGTCGGCAGGTGTCACCAGACGGGCATTCGGAATCACCTCGCCATCTTCGTTGGTCCAGTCAGCCCCATTCTTGATGTTGTTGATCTGACTGATCGGGATGCCGTAGTAATCTATCATATCTCTCTTGATATGAGGCAGCGTAGGCTTCTCTCTGAAGATATAGCCGCAGCATGGCAGACGATGCTTCAGAGGCACCGTCTCTACCGTGAGCGAATGGTCTTCGTAGATAATCTGCTGCTTCTCCGTATCCACAGGAATCATTTCCATCTCGTATTCCATCGTCTGCATAAAGAATTCTACCTGTTGTTTAAACAGAGGAGCATAATCCTTTGGAGCATAGATTCTTAACTTAGATGTACGTCCAAGCATTCCCAGCGTAGAAAGCAAGCCCATCAAGCCAAAGCAATGATCTCCATGCATGTGAGTGATGAAGATGGCATTGAGCTTGGAGAAATGGATATGAGAGCGACGGAACTGCATCTGTGCGCCCTCGCCACAATCTATCATATAGCATTTTCCCCGCATCTCAATGAGCTGCGAGGAAGCATTGTGTTTCAGGGTTGGCAGCGCACTGCCACACCCCAGTATATGTATCTTAAATGGTTCCAACTTAATCTAAAATTAGAATGACTATTTACTCCTGGCGCTTGAAGACATAGATGCCCTGGGTATTCTCGAGCATCAAGCTGTCAGATCCCAGTTTATCGATGGCAAAGGTATCCTTGTTGAGCAGGAGCTTTCCGTTCAGGATTTTCCATGAAGTCCAAGGATTGGTCTCAGCCTTCACATTGTTTTTTACCTCTCCGCCTTCCAGCAAGTCGAAGTTCTTGTCGAGTGAAGTCCACTTGCCCAAGAGTGAAGTAAGATTGATGATTTTCTGTGCCATCATCTCTCCATCCTGTGCCTTGTAACCGATAAGAGCGATGCGGTCGCCTGCCAGCAAACCACCCTGTACGATGTCTGGCTTCTCATCATCAATGAAGACAGAGAGCGTATCTCCCTCATCAGAAATCAGCTCCAGATTGTGCATAGATGTTCCCTCACCACATACACCGTAGATGGTTGAATCATCGGCAACCTCCTCCAGATCGAGGGAATCTGTAGGACTGATAACCTGTGCGGTCTTCTTATCCTTACAGCTATTGGCAGCAAAGAGTACCACCAAAGCCATCATCATATAAACTAATCTTTTCATAATCCTTATAGTTTTTGTTGTTATAAAAACGTTCTATTTATCTTGTCTTTCCTGCTTCTTGTCTTTCCAGCTTCTTGGCTTCATCCCACAGTTTATCCATTTCTTCCAAGCTCATGTCTTTCAGATTCTTACCCTGCTTTAAGGAATGATCTTCCACATAGTTGAAACGGCGGATAAACTTCTGGTTTGTTTTCTCCAGCGCATTGTCAGGATTGAGCTTATAGAGACGGGCTGCATTGATTACGGAGAAGAGGAAATCGCCGAGTTCCTGGGTAGAATTCTCCTTATCACCCTTGGCAAGTTCTACCTTGAGTTCTTCCAGTTCTTCCTGTACCTTATCCCATACGTCTTCCTTCTCCTTCCAGTCGAAGCCCACGTTTCGTGCCTTGTCCTGAATGCGATAGGCCTTGATAAGGGATGGCAGGGAATTTGGCACACCGCTCAGAACACGCTCGTTGCCATCTTTCTCCTGCTGCTTAATCTGCTCCCAGGTTTTCTCTACCGAGGCAGCATTCTTAGGTTTGCTGGCACCAAGAGCCAGGGTTTCTTCCGAGCTTCCCGCCTCAGCCTTACCAGTTGCCGTTTCTTCCGACTCCTTATATACCACCTGTCCCTCATCATTGATATACATATCAGGATTCGCCACTGTCCATTCGCCCTCTTCCTTCCAGTTGATGAAAGGATGGCGGAACATCAGTTTATCGGCCTCCTGATTGCAGACATCACAGATATCGAACTCGCCGTCTTCTCTGCCGATGATGCTATAGAACATCACGTGCTCCAGCACATCGCCCAACTCCTTCTTGATATCCTTGTAATCGCGCTTCATCAAGGCGTCACAAAGCTCGAAAGTCTCCTCGATGGTATTCGGACGAAGACTCTCGAATGTCTGTTTCTTATCCCATGGACACTGCAGGCGCAAACGGTCCTGCACATCCAGCAAGCGGCTGAATGCCGCCATTTTCTCTTCTTTCGTATGCATAACTCTAACCTCACATTAAAGATTATCTTTCCATTTCTTCCCGGCTTTCGTGTTGAGGAAAATGACAAAAGACAATGCAAACACAAACATCATTACATTAAAAAACAAATATGCTTCCATAACTATTACTTTTTATTCTTCAACAAATCATTGACACTATATTTATGTAAAAATACGTAATTTATGCTGCAAAGATAATGATTTTCGCTCAAAAATTCGTATCTTTGCACCGTTTTTTAAGGAAAAAGAAAGAAAAAGAATAAAAATTAGATAGAAACAATGGAATTAGCAAGTAAATACGATCCACAAGCAGTGGAAAGTAAATGGTATCAGTACTGGCTCGACAACAAGCTTTTCTGCTCTAAGCCAGATGGTCGTGAACCTTATACGGTGGTAATCCCTCCACCAAACGTTACGGGTGTGCTCCACATGGGACACATGCTCAACAATACGATCCAGGATATTCTCGTTCGCCGTGCACGCATGGAGGGCAAGAACGCTTGCTGGGTACCAGGTACCGACCACGCCAGTATCGCTACCGAGGCTAAGGTGGTTAACCGCCTCGCCCAGCAGGGTATCAAGAAGACTGACCTTACCCGCGAAGAGTTCCTCAAGCACGCTTGGGACTGGACTCACGAGCACGGCGGCATCATCCTCAAGCAGCTCCGTAAGCTCGGTGCCAGCTGCGACTGGGACCGCACAGCCTTCACCATGGACGAGACCCGCTCTCGTGCCGTCATCCACGTGTTCTGTGACCTTTACCAGAAGGGACTCATCTATCGTGGTGTGCGCATGGTTAACTGGGACCCTAAGGCTCAGACTGCCCTCTCTGACGAGGAGGTGATCTACAAGGACGAGCACTCTAAGCTCTACCATCTGAAGTATTATGTAGTAGAGCAGGACTGCCAGCAGGTGGACGAGGAGAACGTGATGCACAAGGATGAGAAGGGTTACTATGCCGTGGTAGCAACCACCCGTCCGGAGACTATCATGGGCGACTCTGCCATGTGTATCAACCCTGAGGATAAGAAGAATACCTGGCTGAAGGGCAAGCACGTGATTGTGCCTCTCGTAAACCGCGAGATTCCTGTCATCGAGGATTCATACGTAGATATCGAGTTCGGTACTGGTTGCCTGAAGGTGACTCCAGCTCACGATATCAACGACCACGCCCTCGGTTTGAAGCACGGTTTGGAGACCATCGACATCTTCAACGACAACGGTACCATCAGCGAGGCAGCAGGTCTCTATGTAGGCATGGACCGCATGGATGTGCGCAAGCAGATTTCCATCGACCTTCAGAACGCCGGTCTGATGGAGAAGATTGAGGACTATAATAATAAGGTGGGCTTCTCTGAGCGTACCAATGTGCCTATCGAGCCAAAGCTCTCTACACAGTGGTTCCTCAAGATGCAGCACTTTGCCGACATCGCCCTCCCTCCTGTAATGGACGATGACATCGAGTTCTATCCTAAGAAGTACAAGAACACCTATCGCCACTGGTTGGAGAACATCAAGGACTGGTGTATCAGCCGTCAGCTCTGGTGGGGTCATCGCATCCCTGCTTACTACTTCGATAATGCCGGCAAGAAGGATTTCGTGGTAGCAGAGACTGCTGAGGAGGCTCTGAAGCTCGCTCAGGAAAAGAACGCCAGCATCAAGGCTGAGGACCTGGAGCAGGAGAGCGACTGCCTCGACACCTGGTTCTCTTCATGGTTGTGGCCTATCTCCCTGTTTGATGGCATCGAGAATCCTGACAACGAGGAGATCAACTACTACTACCCTACTTCCGACCTCGTAACAGGTCCGGACATCATCTTCTTCTGGGTAGCACGTATGATCATGGCTGGCTACGAGTATCGTGGCAAGATGCCATTCAAGCACGTATATTTCACAGGTATCGTCCGCGACAAGCTGGGCCGCAAGATGAGCAAGAGTCTCGGTAACTCACCAGACCCATTGGATTTGATCGATAAGTTTGGTGCCGACGGCGTTCGTATGGGTATGATGCTCAGTGCTCCAGCCGGCAACGACATCCTCTTCGACGAGAGCCTTTGCGAGCAGGGACGTAACTTCAACAATAAGATCTGGAATGCCTTCCGCCTCGTCAAGGGTTGGGAGACTGCAGATATCGAGCAGCCTAAGAGTGCAGAAATCGCCGTGAAGTGGTTTGATGCCAAGCTCAAGGAAGTGAACGAGGAGATGCAGAAGCAGTTTAAGGACTACCGTATCTCTGAGGCATTGATGACAGTGTATAAGCTGTTCTGGGATGAGTTCTCATCTTGGTACCTGGAGATGGTGAAGCCAGCTTACGGTCAGCCTATCGACCAGAAGAGCTACGACGCTACCCTCCGCTTCTTCGATGCCCTGCTGAAGATGTTGCATCCATTCATGCCATTCATCACCGAGGAGTTGTGGCAGCACATCTACGACCGCAAGGATGGCGAGAGCATCATGCGCGAGAAGCTGGAGATACCTGCACCTACAGCCGAGGAGCAGAAGTTGGCAGCCGACATCGAGGCAGTGAAGCAGATCATTGCAGGCGTTCGTACCGTGCGCAACCAGAAGAACATTGCCCAGAAGGAGCAGTTGTCTCTGCAGGTAGTAGGCAAGAACGATTTCGAGGCATACAACGACGTGACTCTGAAGATGGCTAACCTCGACAAGATTGAGGTGATAGCCGAGAAGAGTGCCGACGCATCCAGCTTCATGGTAGGCACCGACGAGTTTGCCGTACCATTGGGCGACCTCATCGACGTGGCAGCCGAGATTGAGAAGGCAGAGGCCCAGCTCAAGCACCTGGAGGGCTTCCTGATGGGTGTACGCAAGAAGCTCAGCAATGAGAACTTCGTTGCTCACGCACCTGAGAAGGTTGTTGCCCTGGAGCGCAAGAAGGAAAGCGACTCTGTAGAGAAGATTGCAGCCCTCAAGGCTACCATCGAGGAACTCAAGAAGAAGTAACAGATTCTTTTTATAGAAGAAGTAACAGATTCTTTTTTTATATATGTTGAATGTTGAGTGTAGAATGATGAATGTAGAATCAGACGGACTAATTCGTCAGCCATTCTGCAACTCAGCATTCAGCATTCAACATTCAACTTTTTTATTATGATCAAGAAGCTTTTCACCTTATTTATATGTATGTTTTCGTTCGCCATGACTTTCACCAGTTGTAGCGACGAGGCTTTTGATGTGGATAGCGTCAACAAGCAGACCATCCTGGTATATTATCCATGGACAGGCAGTACCACCAGTTCGGGTTTGAAGCAATACCTTGCAAACAACATCGACAGCATCTGCCAGGGTATCGTAGCCAAGAAAGGACTTAGTGACTCACGTGTGATGGTATTTTTCAGCGAGAAATACAACAAGAGCACACTCTACGATCTGCAGTACGATGCCGCCAGCAAGACGGTGAAGCGTGTGCCCGTGAAGACCTACGAGGACAACAGCTATTGCACGGCAGAGGGATTCGCCAACCTTCTCAATGAGGTGAAGCAAAATGCCGAGGCTCTCAACTATGCCCTCATCATCGGAGTACATGGATGCGGATGGACCTATGCAGAAGATTGGGTGAATTATCCGAACTATGCCCGTCCTAGCTTCGGAAGCACAGCCACAGCCGGCAAGCCATCCAGTACATTCAGCGGCATCCAGTTTGGCAGCGACCCAGACCATCCGGTCACCCGCTTCTTCGGAAGTGTAAATTCCAAGAGTTATGCCATGGACATCCCAACCCTGGCAGAAGGAATCAGACAGAGCGGACTGAAGATGCAATACATCCTCTTCGATGCCTGCTATATGGGAAATGTGGAGACAGCATACGAGCTGAAGGATGTCACCAACTATCTCATCAGTTCGAGCAGCGAGGTGATGGGTATGGGCATTCCATACCGGAGCATCTGGAGCATGCTCAATTCCGCAACACCCAACTATTCCGGCATCGTGAACGGTATTGTCAACTTCTACAAATCCAGCGAAGTACCTTATTGCAACATGGCAGCCATCGACTGCCGCGAGATGGATAACCTGGCTAGCGTCATGAAGGAAATCAACAGCAAATATACGCTTGATTCCTCCATTCCTCTGGAAACAATCCAACCTCTCGACGGCTTCACTCCCAACCTATTCTATGACATGTCGGCATATGTAGATAGCCTCAAGCCAAGCGGTTACCTGAAAGATCAGTTTGCCGCCCAGATGCAGAAAACCATCAAGGCTGCTGCGCATACCGATGAGGCAATTACCATGCTGAAGGACTCATATAGAGGAACCATCTTCCAGGTGAAGAGCTATTGCGGTCTTTCCATCTCCGACCCGAGCCAACACAGTGTAGCTATCAAGGGAAGAGAGAAGACTGGATGGTGGAAGGCAACCCACTAATAAAGTTGAATGTTCACATTTAAAAATTAAAAGGACAAAGATGGAATTTTTTATAATCGATCATAATGGACAGCAGGCAGGTCCTTTCAGTTTCGACCAACTCGTACAGAAGGGCATCAGTCCCGAAACACTGGTGTGGAAACAGGGTATGGCAGATTGGACTCCTGCCTGGAAAGTAGAGGAACTGAGAGCTGTACTGGAAGCAATAAGAGCCAACCAGCAGCAGGCTCAGCAGCAGGATTATCAGAAAGCCCAGCAGGAAGCCTATCAGCAGGGATTCCAGCAGGGAGCAGCGATGAATTCGAATTTCCAGCAGCAGCCAAAGAAGAAGACGAGCCATTTCGCAATGAAGCTGGTAATAGGTCTCATCATTTTCATCCTTGCCATATTTGCCGTAACCAATCCGGGCGCAGACGCTCATAAGGAGAAGGTTCGCACGGAGGCAAGCAAGGCGCTAGAAAAGGCGGTAGGATCTACCGACAACAATTTCTTCTCGCAGGCGCTCCGCTCTGTAGCCCAGATGATGGCTGGCAGCATGATGGACGAAGCGATGAACCAGCTTTTCGAATACCACAACTATATCGTTTGCTCTACGGGTTCCGTAGAATTCAACGGAAAGCAGCATACCGTGAGTTTCGGTATCCTCGGCAATGTCTATACAATGAATGCCGACGATATGGTGAAGGCGCTGGAATCTGCCGATAATCTCCATATCGAGGAGTCGGAATCAAATGTATCCTCTGACACACCTAATATGGATAGTTCAGATTCAGAAGACCAGGCTGATAGCGATGAAGGCAGCTTCAGCACAAGAATGCAGAAGAAACTGGAAGAGAAAGCCAATCAGGCTTTCGATAAGGCAGCGGATAAAGTGAGCAAGAAGGTAGAAGAGAAAATCAACCAGAAGCTCGACGAAACCACCGATTCTTCCAGCATAGAAAAGATAATCGATAAGATCCTGGAGTTATTTTAACGGCAGATAATACAAATCTCCCGTAAGAGCTTTAGCACGGTCTATTGCTACGCTCGGAATAAATACCTACCCGATTTAGAGACGCTTCTTGAAATCTCAAAGATTTTAGAAGTTGACCTCAAGGATTTGATTACGGACGAGAACGAAAGAGTGTAATGAACTCGTAGTTTTCAGTCTTAGCTAGTATGTTGTAGAACTTCTGATAATAAATTATTATTTGAATATGGGCATAAGCAAAGATTTAACAGAAGAGGACATCAAGTTCCGCTATATCAACGAGGCCATCACAAGCAAGGGATGGTCAAAGGATAGTATATTCATGGAACAGAAGGTTAAATTTACTGACGGTAAAATTAACCTTCATGGTAATCTTGTGCATAGAGAGAAACCGAAGTTTGCCGACTATGTACTTTATGCAAATAAGGCAACACCCATTGCTATCGTAGAAGCAAAGGATGCCAATCATTCTGTTTCTCATGGATTGCAACAAGCCATGACCTATGCCCAAATGCTTGATGTGAAGTTTGCATACAGTTCAAATGGTGAAGGTTTTGCCGAACATGACTTCTTGACAGGCAAAGAACGCACTTTTGCTATGGACGAATTTCCAACAAAAGAAGAACTTATCGAAAGATATAAAAATGAGGCTAACGATGGTAACGGACTTAACGAGCAAGAGTTGTCTGTCATTGAACAGCCTTTCTGTACAGGACAGAACATTTTTCCACCACGATATTATCAGCGCAATGCAGTAAACCGCACAGTCGGTGCCATTGCTAAAGGACAAAACCGTGTGCTCCTTGTCATGGCAACCGGTACAGGCAAGACATATACTGCATTTCAGATTGTATGGCGTTTACTTAAAAGTGGTTTGAAGAAGAAAGTGTTGTATCTTGCGGACCGAAACATATTGGTTGACCAATCCATACAGCAGGATTTCAAACCATTAGAAAAGGTAACGCACAAGATAGATTACTCAAAAGACAAGAACCACTTGGAAGAATTGGGTTCTTATCAAGTGTTCTTTGCACTCTATCAACAGTTGATTGGACAGAATGATGCCAAAAACTATAAGGAGTTGTTTCCTAATCCAGACCATTTTGACCTTGTTATCGTTGATGAGTGTCATAGAGGTAGCGCAAAGGATGATAGCAACTGGCGAAACATCTTGAAATACTTTTCTTCGGCTACTCATATAGGTATGACAGCAACACCTAAAGAAACAAAGTACCAGTCAAGTATTGGCTACTTTGGTGAGCCTATATATACATACAGTCTTAAAAACGGAATTGAGGACGGTTTCCTTGCTCCTTTCAAGGTCATCAACATCACAACGAACATCGGTGACGAGTGGAGACCGACAAAGGGACAAAAGGATATTTACGGCAACGAGATAGAAGACCGCATTTATAACAACAGCGACTATGATTATAACATTGTTATAGAAGACCGTATAAGGGAAGTTGCGCAAGAGATAACCAATTATCTGAAAAATACAGATCGCATGGCTAAGACCATAGTGTTCTGTGCTGATGAAACTCATGCGGAACGTATGCGTGTGGCATTGACCAATGCCAATTCCGATATGTGCAAGAAACATCCCGACTATGTGGTTCGCATAACAGGTAGCGATGAGTATGGAAAAGGCAAACTGGATTACTTTATCTCTGTATCTTCAGAATATCCTGTCATTGCAACAACCAGCAAACTGCTTTCTACCGGTGTGGATTGCAAGATGGTAAAACTGATAGTGCTTGACCAGCAGATTGGTTCCATGACGGAGTTTAAGCAGATTATAGGTCGTGGCACCCGTCTTCGTGAGAATGAGGGAAAAACCAATTTCACGGTGATGGACTTTCGCAATGTAACACGCTTGTTTGCAGATCCGGAGTGGGATGGACCGATAGAGATAGACTCAAACTATCCTGCAAAAACTAACAAAACGGATTCACGTACATTTCCTGATGACACTGACGCGCCTCCGTCCACGGCAAATGCACCAATTACACACTCAAAACCGGTTGTTGACAAGGATGGATGCCAGGTGATGGTTGTCAATAAGGTAGTGTCCGTTTACGATGCCGATGGCAAGCTGCTTCGCACGGAGAGTATTACCGACTACACGAAGAAGAATATCCTTGATTCGTTTGCAACCATTGATACATTTACCTCCAAATGGAAAGAATTAAAGAAAAAGTCAGACATTGCTGATATGCTGAAAGAAAGAGGCATAGACCTTGCGGAATTAAAGACTTCGCAGGAAATGAGCAATGTGGATGATTTTGATTTCATCTGCCATATCGCATACGGCAAGAAGACCCTGACAAGGCGGGAACGTGCCGAGCAAGTGAAAAAGCGTGATATATTCACCAAATATGGTGAGCAGGCACGGCTGGTACTTGAGGCTTTGCTGGAGAAGTACATGGAAGAAGGCATTTCTGAACTTGAAAGTCTCACTGTGCTTGAAAACGATCCTTTCCGCCGATTTGGCTCTAAGGCAAATATAGTAAAGTTCTTCGGTGGAAAGAGAGATTATCTGAAGGCCGTAAAAGAGTTGGAGCAGACAATATATAATATAGCATAAAAAGAAACAATATAAAATGAGTTTATCAAATTTCGTAAAACGAGTACGCAATATCATGCGCAATGATGCCGGTATCAACGGTGATGCGCAACGCATAGAACAAATGGCGTGGATGCTGTTCCTGAAAGTCTATGACGAGAAAGAGAATGACTGGGAGTTGGACGATGATGATTACAAATCTATTATTCCAGAAGAATGCCGTTGGCGCAACTGGGCGCATGACGATGGAAGCGGTAATGCCTTGACTGGTGACGAGCTGCTTTCGTTTGTCAACAACACATTGTTTGTGGAGCTCAAAAAGATAGAAGTAACACCAGACACCCCTATCCGCCAAGCAATAGTAAAGACCACATTTGAGGATGCAAACCAATATATGAAAGATGGAGTTCAACTTCGTCAAGTGCTGAATGTAATTGACGGTTTGAACCTTGGTGACTATGAGGAAAGTCATGCTTTCGGAGAGATATACGAGACTATCCTCAAGGAAATGCAGTCGGCAGGTTCATCTGGTGAGTTCTACACCCCAAGAGCCCTGACTGAGTTCATGGCAGAAATCGTGAATCCACAGATTGGCGAGAAAATGGCCGACTTTGCATGTGGCACTGGTGGTTTCATCACCAGTTGGCTGGGTGAATTGGACAAGAAGGTAAAGACTGCTGAAGACCGCAAAGAGTACAATCAGTCTGTATTTGGCATAGAAAAGAAACAATTCCCGTATATGCTATGTGTGACAAACCTGTTACTGCATGGTATCGACACGCCATTGGTATATCACGACAACTCGCTTACAAAAGATGTACTCAATTATACAGACGGAGACAAGTTTGATGTTGTATTGATGAACCCACCATACGGCGGCAACGAGAAGGCTGACGTAAAGTCGCATTTTCCCTCAGATATGCGAAGCAGCGAGACTGCTGACTTGTTCATGGTTCTCATTATGTACCGACTGAAGAAAAATGGTCGTGCAGCGGTTATTGTTCCAGACGGTTTCCTATTTGGAGCGGACAACACAAAGATAGCCATCAAGACCAAGTTGCTCAGAGATTTCAACTTGCATACCATTATCCGTTTGCCTGGCAGTATCTTTGCACCTTACACTTCGATTGCCACGAATATTTTGTTCTTCGACAATACCAGTGCGGAGGGTGCTCCTGAAGGTTATTCTACAAAGGAAACGTGGTTCTATCGTTTGGATATGCCAGAGGGTTACAAGCATTTCTCCAAGACAAAGTCCATGAAGTCGGAACATTGCGACCCAATCCGTGAGTGGTGGAACGACCGTAAGGAGATTATTATTGCTGATGGTGACGAGAAATCCTGTTGCTATTCGGTTGAAGACCTTATCGCCACCGATTGCAACTTCGACTTGTGCAAGTTCCCGAAAGAGGATGAAGAAATCCTGCCTCCTGCCGAACTGCTTGCCGACTATTTCAAGAAGCGCAAGGCTCTTGATCATGAAATTGATAAGACATTGGCGGAGATACAGCGCATCTTGGGGATAAATGTGAATGTGGACGAATTGTAATGAAATAGAAATAGTATATGAACAAACCAGAGTTTACATATAATCAGGGTATTGTACCTTCTGTAGAATATCACGAATGGCTTAAAAGTCTAAAACTTCGCTATAAGGATGCGCAAATAAAGGCTTCTGTCAAAGTAAATAGCGAGTTGATTCGTTTTTACTGGTCCTTGGGAAAAGATATTGTTGCAATGAAGGTAGAAGACCACTGGGGTAAAGGCGTGCTAAACCAACTTAGCCTTGACTTAAAAGATACGTTTCCACAGCAGAATGGTTTTTCAGTTACCAATCTTAAATATATGAAGCGTTGGTATAGTTTCTATGCACAGTCTGATGAAATTCGTCACCAACTTGGTGACGAATTGGAATTTCCAGCGAATTTCAGTCTTGTCCCATGGAGACATCATATATCGATTTTCACTAAGAGCAATAGTGTAAAGGAAGCCTTGTTTTATATAAACAAGACAATTGAAGGCAATTGGAGTCGGAGCACTTTGGAAAATAAAATGGAAGAAAAACTATATGTTAAACAAGGTTGTGCTGTCACTAATTTTTCTTCAAAACTTCCTGCTGCTCAGAGTAAGTTGGCGGAAGAAGTGTTGAAAGACCCTTATAAATTGGACTTCTTGCATTTGAAGGAAGATTATGATGAAAAAGACTTGGAAGACGCTTTGGCTCATAACATAACGCGTTTCCTTTTGGAATTAGGACAAGGTTTTGCCTATGTAGGCAGGCAAATGGAATTGCGTATGCCCGGAGGTCAATCTTTTTACCCCGATATGATTTTTTATCATATTCATTTGAAATGCTATGTAGTAATTGAGTTGAAGGTGGTAAAGTTCATTCCTGAGTTTGCTGGAAAATTGAATTTCTACGTTTCCGCAGCTGATCATTTGTTGAAAAAAGATGACGATAACCCAAGTATCGGATTGCTTATCTGCAAGTCAAAAGACGATACGGTAGTAAAATGGTCGTTTGAGGACATAAATAAGCCTATCGGTGTATCAACATATCAATTGCAAGAAATTGTTGACCAGACAATAATTTCAGCCTCAAAAGGATTGATGAAAGAATAATTAGGTGATAATTATGGCATTAACAAGCATAACAGAATTGGTGGTTCGCAACTGGCTTATCGGTTGGCGTATCGTGACACAGGAACAAAATGGAAAGGAACGTGCGAAATATGGCAAGCTTGACGAATCTGCGATACCATTCTATCCTAACCTATCATGGTTCACTATGAACGCTTACTGCGTGTAAAAGAGGCAGAAGATGAAGATTAGAAATAGTATATAATTCGCCAACAAATTGTTGGCGAATTGATGCTTTACGATAAAACTTATGTTATGAACGGAAAACAATTAAAGAACAGCATATTACAATGGGCGATACAGGGAAAACTTGTACCGCAAGACCCCAATGACGAACCAGCAAGCGTTTTGCTTGATAAGATTCGCCAAGAGAAAGAACGCTTGATCAAGGAGAAGAAAATCAAGCATGACAAGAACGCATCCATTATCTACCGTGGTGAGGACAATTCCTATTATGAGAAGATGTCCAACACTATATTCAAAACAGCATAATTATGGAACATCTGAAAAAGAGATTAAATCAACTTTTAGAAAAGAAAATAGAACTGGATAATTATTTGGCTAAACAATTACCCAAGTCTATTCTACAAGGCAATTCAAGGAAAGCTTGTGCCTCAAATAGCTGAAGAAGGTACAGCGCAAGAACTGCTTGAACAGATAAAGGTGGAAAAACAGAAACTCGTAAAGGAGGGCAAACTAAAGAAGTCTTCCCTTAATGGTTCTGTCATTTTCCGTGGTGGCGATAGCAGGTACTATGAGAAGATAGGCAAAAAATGCTTGGATATAACAGATGAAATCCCATTTGATATACCTGAAAACTGGCAATGGATAAAGTTAGATCAAGGTATTTCTTTGTTGTCTGGCAGGGATTTAGAACCCTCACAATACAATGATTTGCATCATGGGATACCTTATATTACAGGAGCAAGCAATTTTGTTAATTCAAATTTAATTATTAATAGATGGACAGAAGCACCTATAACAATTTCTAATAAAGGAGATTTGCTTCTTACTTGCAAAGGAACAATTGGTTCTATGGCATTCAATGATATTGGACAGATTCATATTGCGAGACAGGTTATGGCTATAACATCTTATGGTATAGATTTGAAGTATATCAAGTGTTTTTTGCAGAGTAACCTTAGTATTCTTGAAAAAAATGCAAATAGTATGATTCCAGGAATATCACGAAGTACTTTGCTAGGCATGCTGTTTCCTCTGCCTCCATTTAAAGAGCAACAACGCATTGTTGCTCAAATAGAAAAACTATTTGAGCAACTGCGTTAATTCTTCAACTTTTTCAACAATACGCATTTGTTCCTCCATCGTAGGAAGCGGAACAAGGTAGCTTTTGACGGTTTTCGTTGAAAGCTCCTTTTGTTTTGTACTACCATCAGATTTATCTTCTATAACAGATTGAACAGTGTTGCTAGCAAAATAATAATACAGGTACTCAGAAACGACATATTGTTTGTAAGGACGAATAACTGTAACGTGACTGTCAGCCACAGCTAACTCATAAGGGTTCAGCTTTTTGTAATATATAGCCATTCTCCCTAATGTACCTAATCCAGTAGAATTCCACATCAAATCAACATCTTGCAAAATATACTCTTCTTTATAAGACGAAATACTCTGTGGCTCAATGAATTTTGCCTTTTCTATTGAAAATCCTGACCATTGATTACACTTTTGAGCAACCACTGGATACTTTTTTATTAGACTGTATTTTGGAGATTTTCCTCTATGAATAAAAGAGCAAATATCATCAAGTCGTACCCATGACCAATTAACTGGTATATCAAAAGGTATTTCATCATCAATACATACAGTATCCTCTCCTATCTTCTCATAGTACCTGCTATCGCCACCACGGAAAATGACAGAACCATTAAGGGAAGACTTCTTTAGTTTGCCCTCCTTTACGAGTTTCTGTTTTTCCACCTTTATCTGTTCAAGCAGTTCTTGCGCTGTACCTTCTTCAGCTATTTGAGGCACAAGCTTTCCTTGAATTGCCTTGTAGAATAGACTTGGGTAATTGTTTAGCCAAATAATTATCCAGTTCTATTTTCTTTTCTAAAAGTTGATTTAATCTCTTTTTCAGATGTTCCATAATTATGCTGTTTTGAATATAGTGTTGGACATCTTCTCATAATAGGAACTCATAGAACAAAACCATGCCTATATATTAGGACAACATAATGTTTCACTAATAAACGAATAGAAATGGAATTAGACAAATTTGAAGAGTTCCTAAGCCAAGGCAATATGGCTAAGAACACGATTTCGGCATATCTGTATGCCGTAAAGGAGTTTGGCTCTCGATACAAAGAGCTGAACAAGAGAAACTTGTTGGTTTACAAGACCTACTTGATTGAGACTTACAAGCCAAAGACGGTAAACCTCCGTATTCAGGCGATGAACAAGTATCTTGTATTTGTGGGCAAGACGAAACTCCGCTTGAAGTCGGTCAAGGTGCAGCAACGTTCTTATCTGGAGAATGTCATCAGTAATGCCGACTACACCTTCTTGAAGAACAAGTTGAAAAGGGAAGACAACTTGGAGTGGTACTTTGTGGTGCGTTTCTTGGCTGCGACTGGTGCCAGAGTGAGCGAACTTGTGCAAATCAAGGTTGAGCACGTGCAAGTAGGCTATTACGACATCTACACCAAGGGTGGCAAGATACGGCGTATCTATATCCCCAAGACATTGCGCACGGAAACAGAAAAGTGGTTGCAGACACTCAACCGCACAAGTGGCTATCTCTTTCTCAATCGCTTTGGCGAGCGTATTACTACAAGAGGCATATCACAGCAGTTGAAGAACTATGCTGTAAAGTATGGCTTAAACGAGAAAGTGGTTTACCCTCACTCGTTCCGCCATCGTTATGCCAAGAATTTCCTGGAGAAGTTCAACGATATAGCCTTGCTTGCCGACCTCATGGGACACGAAAGCATAGAGACAACACGTATCTATCTGCGAAGAAGTAGCTTGGAGCAACAAGAAATTGTAGATAAGGTTATCACTTGGTAAAATGCCAATAAAGGTTCATAGGAATAAGAGTAGAAAGAGATGCAGGTCTCTTTCTACTCTATCCATGCAAAACATTTTATCATAGCTGTGTCTTTATGATGTCAGGCTACTTCCAGAAAATCGGGAGAGCGGGAGATCTTGACCACCACTGCGTGATGACGCACAAACTGCATGCGGATGCGGGCAATGAGAAGATCATAGCACTCCTCGCTATGAATGAGAAAACCCAGATGGAGACACTCTCCTACGATGATGCAGTGGTTGCGCCAACCGTGAATGCCATTACCCCTGGAGAAGGACACACGGGAATCAACACGGGAATCAACACGGGAGTCAACACGGGAATCAACATGGGAGTCAACCCCAGAATCAACATCTGCCACTCTTATATAATAAGGTAATGCCAGCTTGCTGTTGCGCTGCAGGGCATACTCTCCTTCCGGCAGACAATGCACATCCTCCTCCAACGTATCACAAACATGCTGACCATCAATCAGCAATCTACCACTTACGGCATGATGATAACTGCCAAAACGTTCTATAGCTATTTCCATATACTTTTGAATTTTCCAAACTGTTATTTTCTTAACCTTGAACCCATCCCCATCTTCTCTCCATATCCGTGTAAACATTATTCAAGGTAGAGAGAATCAGGCAAAAATGCCCGAAAAATGAGGGAAAAAGAGATGGAGAATTTTCCCTTAAGGGTTTTTATTTTTTTCCTTAAGGGAAAATATATTTTTCCTTAAGGAAAATGAGAACTTCTCTTAAGAGAATTTTCTGCCACGTTTAACTTGTAAAGTTATTTATCACTACCCATACTATACCCCCACTCCATCCGGCTCTCCAAGATAGTAAAAGATATAATCAACCATCTTGGGCGTGAAACTATGCAGCGAAGGCTTATAACCCAATTCCTGCAGTTTGACATAGAGCGGAGTGCAGCGCTTCACCCAATCCATAAACTCATCTCTCGCAGCATGACCCTTGGAACGGCTGTGAGGACAGTAGAGGTGAGCAAGCTCCTGCTTGCTCATCACTCTACGTTCTACGAAATGTTGCTTGGTAACATTCATCTAGTTTTATTTTTTAGTTAGTAATCGTTTGCATTTTCTTCTGCAAAATTACAAAAAAATCGGATAGGGTGTTTCATCTGATTACAAACTTTAATATTTACAATTTAGATGTAACAAGGGCTGGAGCGTGGTGGCATCAAAGCTGGGACACGCCTTCTGCACTCCTGGCAGGTCACGATGCCCCAGGATGGTGCGGATGCCGGGGAACTGTATCTTCAGCTGAACAATCAGTTTCTCCATCGCCTTCTTCTGCTCCCCGGTACGGGTATCCGCCACATAGCCGTTCTCATCCAATCCGCCCTCATAGCAGATTCCGATGGAATGCGCATTCCAGCCACGGGCATGGGCACCCATACGCTCCAGCGGACGGGTGGCATGTACCTTGCCGTCACGGCTGATAAAGAAATGGTAACCGATGTAACGCCAGTGGTTCACCTCTACGTGGTCGTGATAAAGCTGATGCACAGTGTAAGGGTGGTTGCAGCGGGTTGCGCTGCAGTGTACCACAATCATTGTAATTTCTCTAGTCATAAGCTGATGTTTTTAATGTTTCAACACTGCAAAGATAAGACTTTCTCCTAACTCCAACTGGCGATAGCCGTCGATTTCCGGCGAATTCCCACTTACCCCGGAATGTTTTATATTTAGTTAACTACTTACCTCTCGTGGGAGAAATGTCTAGATAGTTACCTCTCGTAGGCAAACTTACCAAAGGATTACATCTCATCAAAGGAAACCGCTACATCTCGTGGGATATCGCCTTTTGACAGTTACCTCCCATTGCAATACCATTTTTCATCTTTCTGATTATCTGATGGTTACACAACAAAATAGCCCCACAAGAAATATGATAATATGATATATAAGAAATAAAAAAGAAAAATGGTCATGATGGGTTCTCAAACTTTTTTTCTCTATTTTCAAAAAAAAAACTTGTAAAATACTTGTTAGTTTCAGAAATTTTATATATCTTTGCAGCGCTCTTTCTGTAGAAATACAGGAGGAGCGGACATCAGCACCCTGGCAACAGGATGCCCAAGCATGATAAATGCTGAGTTTACATCTCAAAATCCCTTGTAAGGTGCGGAGTTAAATCCTTGCATGGGGGTACTCAATTGTAAATTCAGGCTAAATTTTTCGTGCGCATTCTCTATGAACAATTCATACGGGGGTGCGACATGGGATAATTTTGGCCTGATGTGAAAAATTGAGTAAAGGACCAAAATAATCCGCATAAATTTTGATCCATTTGAGATTTCGCATCCCCCAGAATTCTTTTCATTGCCACCCCCATTTTATAACTTTATAAACAAACGAGCAATGAACAAGAACCTAAAATTCAATGTAGCCGAAGCCACAGAGCTTGGCACTCATTGCGCCCTGCATCACAGCTACAGCCCGCAAGAACAGAAGTACATCTTCAGACTTGACGTGTACAATCAGAAAGAGATTAAAATGGCTATCAGCCAGAACGCACACCACGGACAACTGGACCTCAACGGTTTCGAGCACATTGAAAATATGTTACGTTTCGAGGTACCCTACAGAGCTTTGGAAGCTACAAAATCGCATTACAACAACCTGGAGACTGCCCTTATCGACATAGGCAAAAAGCCGGTCTGTATCCCTTACACCGTCGCAGAATCTGGCAATCCAGGAACATACCACTTGTGCTACAAGCAGTTCGACTACCTCTACCACTTCGTTGACTACACCAAGAAAGGTCAGGAGAAGAGAGCCATCCTGGAGATGCCGATTCCCGTGGCTCAGTACTACTTCGCCCTGGACCTGGGCTACTTCAAGGTTTCGCCGCAGCTATACGAGTCATTCCATCACCAGTCTTCCCGCTGCCTTTATCTCCTGACAGAGAGCCGACTGAAGAAGGGCTACACCAAGTTTACGCCTCCCGAAATCCTCGCACTCCTCACCAGCCACACCCAATATCGTGGCACGGGGAATCTGGAATACACCCAGCTTTCTACTGCCGAAGAGGAGATAAAGAATGCCTACAAGCAGAACCGCCTCGACTATATCGTGATACACACGCTAGAGACGACCCGCAACCAGGTAGTAGGCAAATACGGCAGTTTGGTAATCTTCGACCTCAAGTTCCGCAACGAAGACCAGAATATGCTGAGCGATGAAGACAGAACCAAGCTGACAATGATGAAACTAAACTTAAGAAAGGTCCTCACCTCTTCCTACTGGAACGTGAGCCATAAGGTGGCTGAGGCGTTGAGCGATCGCCTCACCCTGTCAGACCTGGATGCCGTGAACCAGTGCTTTCTGGCAGCCTATGCGGCGAAGGCAAAGCACGAGATCAAGAATCCCGCAGGGTATATCGTATCCTGCCTGGATAAGATTCTGAAGAAGAAATAACAGAAATCCCCCATCCTACTTTCTCAAGCCGGATGGGGGGTTCGCTTATAGCGGTAAGTAAACCTAAAAAAGCTAATATCAGACGATACTCTGATATTTATATTTATAGATATATGATATCTTTGGATTTTCGGATAAAAGCCCTGCCCGCTTTCACAAGCAGGCAGGGGATAATTATAAGTAAAAGATGTAAATGCATGTTTGACGCTTTTTTCACCAAATTTATGTCAGGCAGTCCTCTCCCTTGCGATATTGCTGAGGAGTGGAACCAGTAAGACGCTTGAAATACTTGCAGAAGAAGCTGACATTCGGGAAGTTCAGCTCATCGGCTATCTCGGTAGTCTGCTTGTCGCTATGGCGCAGCAATACCTTGGCGGTGGAGATGATGGAGCGGTCTATCCACTCCTTCGCCCCCACGCCACTGGTTGCCAACACCACCGTGCCTAAGTAGCGGCTGGTGATGCAGAGCTTCTCGGCATAGAAGGCAAGCTGATGCTCCTTGCTGCCATGGAGATTGACAAGGCGCAGGAAACGATTGAATATCTCATTGGAATGGGAAGGAGACGACACGGATGTGCGGTTATGAAAGAGTTGGTCATAATAATGAGTAACCGTGGTTATCAGGCTGTAGATGACCTCCTTATTGGTGCCGTCCTCTCCCATCAAGTCGTGCAAAAGACGAAGCATTCGGTCGAGAATGGTTCGCTCCTCAAAGGATACAATTCTTCTCCCATCCTTCACCTGTCCATTGAAGAGTTCAGGCAGTCGACCTCCATGCGCCATCAAGAAGAGGTCGGCTGGCAAGCCCATTCCCTCCAACAGGAAATCATCGCTCACCTCCAAGGGCTCCACGATGGTGCCTGGCGTGATAAACACGATAGTACCTTCCTGTAAAGTATGCTCTTGCAGGTTGATGATGCCCCTCAACTGTCCACGCACAATCATTCCCATTCGATAATCTTCCACCAAGAAAGGTGAGGAAGCCATCCCCAAATGCCTAAACAGGAAGCCATCGATGCCAATAACCACACCCATACCATTTTGATAACTCAGCAATTTCTTGTTTTGCTTCGTATCTTCTGGCAATATGTTATAAATCTTATCCAAAGGAAGTCTTTGCAATTGTCTCATCGTCCATTGTATTTTAAATTGTTGTTTTAAAAGGATAGTGTTCTATCTATAATAATGTGTAAACTATCTCTTAGGATTCTCCTTTCCGAGAAATCCGATGCAAAGATAATCATTTTTCCCGATAAAATGCCTTTTTTCATATTATTCCTACAAAAAGAACATTTTTCTATAAAAATGGGTAGCGAAGGTTTGGAATTTTCATCTTAACTTTGCACCCAGAAACAAAAACAATGAGAAAATGACAACAATGAAACGAAAAAGTATTCTTGTAATGTTGGTCTCGCTGCCTCTTCTTGGCTTCGCCCAGTCATTGACCTTGGACGAATGCCAGAAGATGGCACACGACAACTATCCTGCCATCAAGCAGTATGGCATGGTGGAGACCTTGCGAGACTATAATGTGAGCAATGCCACCAAGGGATGGCTGCCACAAGTGAACGTGCAAGCTGGCGCATACGCCTTCACCGACATCATCAATGCCAACCAGCAGATGGAGCAGATGGGATTCGACATGAAGAACTATATGGCAAGCGGCATGGTGAGCGTGAAGCAAGCCATCTATGACGGCGGACAGATAGCCGCTGGCAAGGAGGTGGCTAAGGCGCAAGCGGAGGTGCAGAAACGACAAATCAACGTTTCGATGCACGACATCAACGAGCGAGTGGAGCAACTCTTCTTCGGTGTACTGACCCTCGATGAGCAACTTCGCCAAAACGGCATCTTGCAAAAAGACCTCGGCGTGAGCAGCACCACCGTAAAGAGCATGATCAAGAATGGCCTCGCCAACCAGAGCGACCAGGATGCTATCAACGTGGAACTGATGAAGGCAGAGCAGCAAGCCGATGCCCTCTCAGCCTCTCGCAAGGCTTACCTGAAGATGCTCGGCGTGTTCATCGGCAAACCATTATCAGAAAACACAAAGGTGGAAAAACCTGCCATGACACTCCCTGCCGCCAAGGATTCCTGGGGATTGAACCGTCCTGAGCTGTCCTTCTATGCTTCGCAGAACCAACTCTTGGACACACAGCGCAAGCAGCTCGACACTCGTCTTCGTCCTACCATCGGGTTCATGGGCATGGGATTGCTCCACACCCAGGTGTCTGACATGGTACATAACGGCATGTTGCTCGGTGGCATCAATATCTCTTGGAACATCGGTGCACTCTACACCCGCAAGAACGACATCCATAAGATAGAGGTGCAGCGACACATGAACGACAACCAGAAGGAGACTTTCCTCTTCAACAACCGTCTGCAAAATGAGGATGCCGATGGCAATATCCAGTCTATCAAAAGGCAACTCACCAAGGATGCACAAATCGTAACCCTCCGGGAGAACATCCGACAGACCAACGAGAAGAAAGTAAAGCTCGGCACAGAGACGGTGAATGAACTCATCCGCAGCATCAACGCCGTGAACATGGCGAAGCAGCAGCAATCGCTGCACGAATTGCAATTGTTGCAAGCCATCTATCACAGCAAATTAATTAACAATTAAGATTTTAAAGCAATGAAGAAAGTAACATTCTATATAACGGCAGCGGTAGCCATGCTTTGCACCGCTTGCTCTAACAACGATGCGCAGTATGATGCATCGGGCGTATTTGAAACCACAGAAGTCATCGTGTCGGCCAAAGGCACTGGCGAGCTGATTTCCTTCCATGTGGATGAGGGACAAAACGTGAGCATGGGACAGGAGCTTGGTAGCATCGATACCCTCCAACTCTATCTCAAAAAGAAGCAACTCCTCTCCAACATCTCTGCCACAGAGAGCAAGCGACTGAACGAGAGCCGACAGGTAGCTTCCATCCAGCAGCAAATCTCCAACCTGCAACGTGAGCGCAAGCGTTTCAAAGAACTGGTAAAGGAGAACGCAGCCAACCAGAAGCAGGTGGATGACATCGACTACCAGATCATGGTGCTCCAGCGTCAGCTCGCTGCTACCTCTGAACAGATAGGCAGCAACAACAGCAGCTTGACAGGACAGAAAGGCAGCATCGCCGCACAGATAGCGCAACTCGAAGACCAGATGCGCAACTCCATCATCACCTCTCCTATCCAAGGCACCATCCTCACCAAATACATGGAGCAAGGCGAGTTTGCCGCTCCAGGCAAGCCTCTCTTCAAGGTGGGCAATATCCAGGATATGAAGCTCCGTGCCTACATCACCGCCGACCAACTCACAGGCTTAAAGATTGGTCAGAAGGTAAAAGTCTATGCCGACCAAGGCAAGGCTGACCGCAAGGAATACCAAGGCACCGTGACCTGGATTTCGAGCAAGGCAGAGTTTACCCCTAAGACCATACAGACCCGAGACGAAAGAGCCAACCTCGTCTATGCCGTGAAGATTGCGGTGAAGAACGATGGCTTGATCAAGGAAGGAATGTATGGAGATGTAAGATTTTAGTGAAGAACGAAGAGTGAAGAGTTAAGAATCCAATAGTATTATGGCAATAGTTTCTGTTAGAAATATCAAGAAGACCTACAACAAGGGAAAGGTCGTGGCTCTGCGAGACCTGAGCTTTGACGTGGAGGAAGGCGAGATTTATGGCATCATCGGACCAGATGGAGCAGGCAAGACCTCACTCTTCCGCATCCTCACCACCCTCCTCTTGGCGGATAGCGGTACGGCCTCGGTGGATGGGCTGGATGTGTTGGCTAACTACAAGGAGATTCGCAAGCGCATCGGTTACATGCCGGGCAAGTTCTCTCTCTACCAAGACCTCTCGATAGAAGAGAACCTGGAGTTCTTTGCCACTATCTTCGGCACCACCATTGAGGAAAATTACAACTTGGTGAAGGACATCTATCAGCAGATAGAGAAATTCAAGACGCGCAAGGCTGGCAAACTGTCGGGCGGTATGAAGCAGAAGCTCGCCCTCAGCTGCGCCCTCATCCATGCGCCGAGAGTCCTCTTCCTCGATGAGCCAACCACTGGCGTTGACCCTGTATCCAGAAAGGAGTTTTGGGAGATGCTGAAGAAGCTGCAGAAGGAGCACGGCATCACCATCATCGTCTCCACCCCTTACATGGACGAGGCGATGCTGTGCGACCGTATCTCCCTCATTCAAGATGGCGAGTTCCTGAAGATCGATTCCCCACAAGGCATCATAGCCTCTTATCAAGAACAGCTCTGGGCTGTGCGCAGCGATGAGATGCACCAGCTCTTGGGCGACCTCCGTGAATATCCAAGCACCAAGACCGCTTTTTCATTTGGAGAGACGTTCCACGTCACACTATCCGAAGGAAACAAGGCTGATGCAGACAAGGCAAGCAACTACACGACCTCTTCGGACAATGCCACGACACAAGCTCTCGTCAACTATCTCTCTCAGCGAGGACATCACAACGTGAGCGTTGCTCCGATAGAGGCTTCCATCGAAGACTGCTTCATGGCATTAATGAAATAAATCCTTTCCTCAATGGGTAAGGACATTTCAAACTGAAATAAAAGATTAGGAACAATATGAACAACAATAACGACTATGCTATCGTAGCGGAAGGCTTGACCAAGCAGTTTGGTGACTTCATAGCCACCAACCACATCACCTTCCAGGTGCATCGTGGCGAGATATTCGGCTTCCTCGGAGCCAACGGTGCTGGCAAAACCACCGCCATGCGCATGCTCTGCGGACTGAGCCGTCCTACGGATGGACACGCTACCGTGGCTGGCTTCGATGTCTATCGGGAGGCGGAGATGGTGAAGAAGAACATCGGCTACATGAGCCAGAAGTTCTCCCTCTACGATGACCTCACGGTGTATGAGAACCTGCGCCTTTTCGGCGGCATCTACGGCATGAGCACCAAGGCAATCAAGGAGAAGACCGATCGCCTCTTGGCTGATTTGGGATTTGAGAAGGAGCGCAACACGATGGTGGGTTCACTGCCCTTGGGTTGGAAACAGAAGCTTGCCTTCTCGCTCAGCATCTTCCACGACCCCAAGATCGTGTTTCTGGATGAGCCAACTGGAGGCGTTGACCCTGTGACTCGCCGCCAGTTTTGGGAACTCATTTACCAGGCAGCCGACCGAGGCATCACTGTCTTCGTAACCACCCACTATATGGACGAGGCAGAGTATTGCGACCGAGTGAGCATCATGGTGGATGGCAAGATAGAGGCACTCGACACGCCAGCCGAACTGAAACGCAAGTTTGGTGTCAGCACCATGTATGATGTATTCCTGCACTTGGCTCGCAAGGCCAAACGCAGCTAACTTCTCTTAAATTCCCATAACACAATGAAACAATTTATCGTATTCGTAAGAAAGGAATTCCGCCACATCTTCCGTGACAAGCGCACGATGCTGATTCTCTTGGTCATGCCCATCATCATGATCATCCTCTTCGGCTTCGCCATCACCACTGAGGTGAAAGATTCCCGTGTCGTCATCCTCGACCACAGCAAGGACGAGGTGACCACTCGCATACAAGAGCACATCCGCAACAACCGCTATTTCACCATCGTGGCAGACGTTCACAGCGAGAAAGAAATCCAGCAGATGTTCTTGGAGAACAATGCCGACCTCGCCGTCATCTTCAGCTACAACTTCTCTGATGAGATGCGACATTCGGGCAAGGCATCCATCCAGCTCCTTGCCGATGGCAGCGAGCCAAACCAAGCCGCCGTGCGCACGGGTTACATGCAGCAGATCTTGGCAGGTTACTTGCAAGACTACATCCAGCAAGAGCGAAGCCACGCCCAGATGGCGCAAGCATCCATGAGTAGCTTCACTCCCTCATACCAAATCATCCCAGTCACAAAAATGCTCTACAATCCGCAGAGCCGAAGTGAGTACAACTTCGTGCCGGGTGTGATAGGCTTGATTCTGCTCCTTATTTGTGCCATGATGACGAGTATCGCCATCGTGAAGGAGAAGGAGATGGGAACGATGGAAATATTGCTTGCCTCTCCCTTGCCACCTATCGTCATCGTGGTGGCAAAATTGGTGCCTTACTTCGTCATCTCCTGCATGAACCTCGCCACCATCCTCTTGCTCTCGGTCTTCCTGCTCAACATCCCGATAGCTGGCAGCGTGATGGGCTTCATCGCCATCTCCTTATTATACATATTGGTGTCGCTGCTCTTAGGATTGTTTATCTCCAACTGTGTGAGCAGTCAGTTGGCAGCCATGTTGCTGTCCTTGTTGCTCATCGTACCAACGGTCTATCTCTCAGGTCTCGCCTTCCCTATCGAGAGTATGCCAGAAGCTTTGCAACACGCCTCAGCCATCATCCCTGCCCGATGGTACGTGGAAGTGGCGAGAAAACTGATGATCCAGGGAGTGGAAATGAAATACGTGATGCACGAGACGGCAGTGCTCGCCCTCATGGCAGTGGTGCTCCTCGGCGTATCGTGGAAGCTATTCAAAGTAAGATTATAAATTATGGTTATTCGATTTTTATTAGAAAAGGAATTCAAGCAGATGATGCGCAACATCATCCTTCCTATCGTCTTCATATTGCTCCCCATCGGTGTCATCAACATGGTGCCGAGAGCAGCTACCCAAGAGGTGAAAAACCTGAAGATCAGCGTCATCGACAACGACCATTCCTCATGGTCCAGCCGACTCGTTCAGAAACTTTCTGCCTCACAGTATTTCCATCTCAATGATGTCTCCTCCACTTACCCCAAGGCTTTGGAGAGCGTGGAGGCAGGCGATGCTGATTTCATCGTGGAGATAGAGCCACAATTCGAGCGAAACCTCGTAAAGGAGGGAGTGAGCCAAGTGATGATTTCTGCCAACGCCGTGAATGGTGTGAAGGCAGGATTGGGGTCCAGCTATCTCGCCCAAATCATCGCCGACTATTCTACCCAACTGCGAGAGGAATCGGGCTTGGCGGCTTCCGCCGTGAGCATGGCTCATTATGATGTAGCGCCAAGATACCTCTACAACACCAACTTGGATTACAAGTTCTTCATGATACCTGGCTTGATGGCGATGCTCCTGATCTTGCTTGTAGGATTTCTCCCTGCCCTCAACATAGTGGGCGAGAAAGAGAAGGGAACCATCGAGCAAATCAACGTAACCCCTGTGGGCAAGTTTGATTTCATCCTCTCCAAGCTAATACCTTACTGGGCAGTGGGCTTGTTGGTATTGGG
>ERZ791617.99-NODE-99-length-67459-cov-9.1675_pt1 | contig 67459 bp, 48 predicted proteins | sample MGYA00510272_ERZ791617 | MGnify/ENA primary metagenome ERZ791617 (study PRJEB30046, sample SAMN00715200) | human gut metagenome | study: EMG produced TPA metagenomics assembly of the A metagenome-wide association study of gut microbiota in type 2...
GGGATGGCTGAAAACAACTTGTCACACACCGTGAGGTGTAAAAGCACGAAACCGCCGTATGCGGAACCGCATGTACGGTGGTGTGAGAGGTCGGTAAACATGGAAGTAGGAGATAAACACCTATGATTAGTGTTTACCTCCTACTCGATTCGCTAATTTTCAGCATTCTAGGATTATTCCTCCACAGCAGCCTGGGCGGCTGATTTCACCCTCTCATTATGAGGGACTTTTGAAGAATTTGTAAGCGTCTCTATCAAAAGAGGTGAATTAACTAATCTTATCGTGCTAATCTCATTTGTTTGTGCGACTCTGACTCCGGCATCACAATGCCGTCCTGAGCCGTTATTATGCCCCTCTGACGAACTTTATGTGTTCGGATGAGGGTTTTATTGTCTTGACGAAAACAGACGCTTAAAACGCCTTATTTGCGTTTCGCCTCAACAAGTAGGTCGTATAGTTCCACGGAGCGTTCGGTGGCGAAATACTCTGCCCATTCCCGGAACGTGTGCGGTATCTCCAGCACTCCGTCGTCGTAGTCCATGCAGTCCCACCAGTCGGAAAGTTCCGCAAAGACTTCAGGAGGGTTTGTGCCCAATGCGTCCACTACTTCCGTCGGGTACTGCTCGATGAGCATCATCTGCCAATCCCCGAAATCTGTACCGGGGTTTTCATGCAGGATATTCCATGCAGCCTCTTTCAGATCCGCGTAGAAGTCCGGAGCTTCATCAAGTTCTTCCTCTTGGTTTTCTTCTGCCTTAACCTCGTTGAAGGCGTTCATCAGCATATTCAGTTTCTTCAAGTCCTTATCTTCGCTCATAAGTCTATTGTTCATCATACCCCATTAACCGAGAAAAATCTTCGTATGAATTATAGTCCAAAACACGATGTTGTCCATAGTGGTAACTTCGTTCTTCTATCATGTCGTAAACATTTCTGCGGAAGATAGGGTCTGACATTTCTTTTTCAAATTCTTCATAAGACGGCATTTCAACAATGTATTGTTCTTGAATAGGGTCCTCGCCTCTCTCCAACAGGCGATAAAGCCACTTGCGGTTATTTCCACAGTTTTTGAACCTTTCGCGTTGAGCCTTTTTGGCGTTCTTCTCAACAATATTTTTCAGTTGTTCATAAGTATTTCTACTAACACATTGAGAACAAACTTTGCCGCAATATGCTAATTGTGCAGTATCAATAGGCTGCATAGCATAAATTGAATGACCAGCATCATCTTTGCCGTCTTTTAATTTTGGACAATTATCATCGGTATGAAAAACCTCCATGTCATCCTCGTAAACATATTGCCCCAACTTTGTCTTGTTGTCACATGCCAAGAAAAAGCATACAATAAAAATGATTGAAATGTCTTTCATTTCTCCACCATCTTCTCGTAAACCTTAATCAGTCTCTCCTTTTCCGCAAGTAGGGCTTCAAGGCTCTTTACTCGCTCTTCCCAAATAGCAGCACTTACATCACCGTTGATGTTGTTATGCGCCCCGTTCCCATTGACTTGATTATTATTTCCTGCCAACGAAACCTCCATCGACGTATCAGATAAATCATCCGTGTATTCTTTGAAGAAGTTATAACCCAAGGCTTCACTTATTGTTGCGAGTTTGTCTGTATCAATACTTGTTTTATCAAGTATCCTATTCACATTTTGTTGGGGTACGCCTATTTTTCGACCAAACTCAGACTTTGACATACCAAGTTCATTGAGTTTCTGCTCAATGCTTAAACCGATGTTAACTCTTTCAATATTCATAAGCATTTTCGATTTAGATAAATCATTATATAGTTAATAATTCTTAATTCCGAACAGAAATCTACTCGTTTTTGATGTAGGTAAATCTATTTTGATTATCTTTGCGGCATAAAGATACTAAAAAGTAATCAAAATAACGAATAAATGGAAATAAAACGACTTAAAACCGCTTCACTTTCCGATGCTTTGATGCAGATGTCGGTTGGTGAGACTCGCCTTGCTCCCGAAGGATACAGTAACAAGACCGTCATAAAGACCTGCTGTGAACTCAAAGAGAAAGGCTATGTGTTCAGCACAACAACGAAGACTGGAGAACAAGTAATAACCCGAATAAAGTAAACAACAATGAAAAAGTTAATCATCACATCAGCACTCCTTGTTGCAAGCCTCATCAGCTGCAACACCTCAACCCAATTGTCTAACGAAGAACTCGACCGTATTAGCTGGTCAGCCTTCTGCAAGGACTTCGGCTACAACGAAAAGGCCGATGCCAACAACGAGAAAGCCATCAACGATTATCTCGACGCTTGGCGCGGATCCGTTGCAGAAGAAGAGGCGTTCAACAAGTTGGGCATAAACCTCTACAACTAATGTCTAATAAGTTCTGCACCTCCTGCAAACAGTCCTTCAATGCTCTCAACGGCTGTTTCTGCATGTTCCTCAACCGTTACGTTGAGTACGCAAAGACACCACCATGTGCAACCACTAACAACAACAAAAAATGAATAAAGCATATTCTATCATCCGCGTTTGCATCCTACTTATCATCGGATGCGCAGGAACACTCTTCCTTTTCGGAGAGGAGCAAGACAACAGTTTCTTCGCGTACCTCTTCCACCTTATCCTCGACAAGGCCCTCGGTTTCCTCCTGCTTGCTCTCACCATCTTTCTCTTCAACAAGTGGCGCAAGCATGACTGGTTACTTCAGTTCTTCGACAAGCTGTGCGATGAAGCCGACGAGACCCCAACCCCAATGAGCCGACAGGAGGGCGAACTATAATGGACTTCCTCAACTTCCCCGACAAGTGTGTACGCTACTCCACCTTCCTCAATGATGTGGCCGCAAAGGTGGTCCACATGATTAAGCAGGATGCCAACGACCCAGAGTTCATCAGCCAGAACAAAGCTTTTCAGATGTTCGGTCGTGCCAATGTGGAGCGGTGGCGCAAGCAGGGCAAAGTCATTGCCTACAAGCGTCCGGGCAAAGTCGAATACCGTACAGCCGACCTGCGGCTGTTGCAGAGGATACAACAAGACTACCTTGACAAGTAGCCTCAACTGCCGCAGATAGAATGCTTAATCGGAAAGGGCATCCCGGCGCAACGGGAACCACAGAAGGCATGTTACAGCCGAAGTACAAGGCTCAAATATGCACACGGAGTGCATTAGTGCGGTTCGACTCCCACCTGCGGCTCACAGACAAACAAATAATATTCATCTTTTAATTTTTAACACTATGAGTAAGATAGGACTTACAGTTGAGCAAATCAACGCAATGGAACCTACTGGGATTGTTCGCAATGACAATGTACGCGACAAGTTCATCCAGATCTACGAGGCAATGTGGACACCATCCACCGGAACATCAGGCGAAGCAGCCTACGAGCGCGAGTCACGCAACTTCAACCGTCTGCTTTCTGAGAAAGAGGACGTGCGCAAGACGTGCACAAAGTTCTCGCTCTTCACAGCTTTCCTCGACGTGGCAATTTCCGGACTCACCCTCGACCCCGGCACCAAGGCGCAAGCCTACCTCCTCGCTCGCTCCGTCGCCGTTGACAGCTACTATGACAACGGACAGAAGAAAAACAAGTACGAGACACACTGCATGCTCACCGTGTCCGGATATGGCGAGCTGGTGCTTCGTGCACGCTGCGGACAGATACGCCACGCCGACAACCCTGTTATCGTGTACGAAGAGGACAGCTTCGAGTATGGCGAACGCGACGGACAAAAATTCGTCAACTACACATGTCGTCTTCCCCACACCACCGGTCGTATCGTTGCTTGCTTCATGAAGATCACTCGCGCCGATGGTTCTATCGACTATGCTGTCATGCTGCCTGAAGACTGGACACGACTCTCCAACTACTCCGCTCGTCAGAACGGCAAGTACAATTATCAGACCAAGACGTGGGAGAACGGCAAACCCAATGCGCTCTACGTTGCACAAGGCGGACAGATTGACCCCGGCTTCCTCGTTGCCAAGTGCATCAAGCACGCGTTCAAAACTTATCCGAAGGCACGTGTCGGTCATGCTACGCAGTTGGAGTCACAGCAAGTTGACGAGACAGAAATCACTGACGACATCTACGGCGTTACCGGTGATGGCGAGAAGGTTGACACCACCACTGGCGAGATTATCCAAGAGAAGCAGGACTTCACACCTCAGACCGACACGTCTGCAGGAGTAACCGTAGACCCTGCCGCCAACAACGACGACGACACATTCTAACCCTATAATACTTACAACAATGAGCGAACAGACAACAGACCTCACCATCGTACGCAAGGAAAACGTACAGATGATAGCGCAATCCGCGCCACAGATTTACAAGGACAACACAACCTCGTCCGAGCGTTGCACCGAGTATGGCCAGAAACTCCTTGCACAAATCAAGGCCAACGGCATGAACGATGAACTGGATATGCAGTGCGCCAACTACATAAACAAGGCTCGTAACACGGTGAAGAAGATGAACACCAACCGTTCTGCCATCACCAAGATATTCGACCAGATACGTTCAGAGTTCACCGGCATGGAAAATTCTGTCGATCCTACCAAGACCGGCTCTATCCCTTATCAAATCCAGCAGGAGCGCAACGCCTATGCAGCACGAAAGCGTGAAGAGGAAGAACGCCGCCGCCGTGAAGAGATTATCCGTCAGCAGCGCGAACAGGCTCTCAGCCGCTACAAGCAGGACGTGGAGGACGACTTCAAGCGTCAGTTCAATGTATATACGACCAATGCCACAAACGAGCTGACAAATCTCAACAGCGGTCTGACCCTCGAAAACTACGAAGCACAGTGCAAGACTATCCGTGAATATCCAGTCACTCTTCCTGCTGAATATGGAAACACACTGACCTCTACTGTCTTTATCCCGGCTGAAATTGCCGACATGAGAGACCAGCTGCCGGGCATTCGTTCTACCATCCTTTCCAAGCTCATGCAGCAGTTCCGTGAGCAGTACCAGTTCGAGGTGGCCGAATATCGTGACTCCATCATCGACATGCTGCCATCAAAGAAAGCAGAACTGGAACGTATGCAGAAAGCCAACGAGGAAGAGAAGGCACGCATGGCTGCTGAACTGAAAGCACGTGAGCAAGCCGAAGCCGCACGTATCGAGGCAGAGCGCAAGCGCAAGGAGGAAGAGGAAGCAGCCAAGAAGAAGATGCAAGCCGAGGCTTCCGAGATTGGCAACCTGTTCGGTCAGCAAGCGGTTGTTTCTCCGGCTGGCTACCAACCGAAGACCTCTGTCAAGAAACGTATTCACTTCCACGACGCACAGGGCGTTCTCGCAGCTGTATCTATGTGGTGGTCCAAGGAGGGACAGTTTAAGTCGGTCGAGGACCTCGCCAAGATATTCAAGAAGCAAATTACATTCTGCGAGAAGGTGGCTAACGACAAGGACCACCCGGAGTTCATCAGTTCAACATCAGTTTCCTATGATGATGAAGTAAAAGCTAAATAAACAGTTATGTACGAGAGTGGTTATTATCCTGCCGGTGCGGAGTTCGACCCACGCGCACCTTGGAATGAACGTGAACCTACGATGGTCGAATGTGCTGCATGTGGCGGCAAGGGCTATCATTGGTACGCCTACGACTTTGAGGCAGACTACAAAACAGAATGTTCCGAAGAAACATGGAATATGCTTCCCGAAACGGAAGAAGAGGCTATTGCAAAACGAATGCACTTCATCAAGGGCGAAAAGGAAATCTGCGAGGTGTGCGACGGTGAGGGCGAAGTTGAATATGAACCTGATTACGACGATTATGACGAAGATTAACAACCCGGACGAATACTATCAGAGAAGTGAGGTCAGCAATTCTGACCTCACCGAACTGAAGAACCTGCTGCACCCTCACATGCAGTTCGGTGACAAGGAGGCTGCTTTCCGCTTCGGGTCTATCGTCGATGCCATCATCACCGAACCCTCGCGTGTTGACTTCCTGCACATGACCATCGACGGCGAACAATGTTCTGAGGAGGAGTTCCTCCACGCTCGTGAAATGCAGCGTGCACTGCGTGCAGAAGCACGACGAGACCCATTTCTCGCTAAGGTTCTCGAACATGCCGATACACAACGCTTCATGGTCAACAAGCAGCAGGAGTTCAACAATGGGGGATTTACCTTCCATCTGGACACACGCTGCAAATGGGACTGGTGGTTGCCAATGGCCCACTTCGGCGGCGATCTGAAAACAACATTCGCCTCAACACAAGCGGAGTTCGACAACGCTGTAGATTTCTTCGACTGGGACCGTAACCGGGCGTGGTACATGGACATCGCCCATTCCGACCGCGACTTCATCTACGCAATCAGCAAAAAGAACTGCAACATTTTCAAGAAGTTCATCAACCGTGGCGACGACATCTACAATCGCGGACGCGAGAAGTACGAAGAACTTGCCTTCCAATATTGGGCTTTCAACCTTATGTAACAGACAAAGTATGAAAAAGAAATTATCACAGACAGCACAAATCCAGCTGCTCAAACGCCTCAGACGTATGTGTCCGTTCGCTGTGTTCTCTGGCTCTTACGGATATACATGCGGTGGCATGGTTGGGGGGGGTACGTTCTTCTTCAGGCATGGCCGCTCGCTCAAAGGAAGCTCGCCATTGCATGCTCTCATGCGCCGACTTGCGCAAGCAAGCATACATACATGGCTACGACATAACGATATCAAAACACACAATCAATGCGTATGGCTGAAACTCTGAAACATAACCTTCGCGTCGAGCCTTACGACTATCAGAAGGAGGGCATACTTGCCGGGCTGCGCTGGCACCGATTTCTAATCGGCGATGAGCCGGGCTTGGGAAAGACGCTGCAAAGTATCGGTGTCGTTGACTGTGCCAATGTTTACCCTTGCCTTGTAGTCTGTCCGTCCTCGCTCAAAATCAACTGGCAGCGCGAGTTCGAGAAATTCACCAACAAGAAAGCCCTTGTGCTCGACAATTCCGTGCTTACCACATGGCCTTATCTTCTCCGAATGGGCATGCAGCAGGTGGCGGTCGTCAACTACGAGTCTCTGCGCAAATACTTCGTGTGGGACATCAAGGGAGGCTCACGTGGTGGGTTCCGGCTGAAAGATGTGGTTTTTACGCCCGACATCAAACTGTTTCGCTCTATCATAATTGACGAGAGCCACCGCGTGAAAGACCCATCAGCACAGCAGACCATCTTCGCGCGTGGCATTGCTGAAGGCAAGGAGTATCGCATTTTGCTGTCTGGTACGCCAGTTGTCAATCGTCCTGCCGACCTCATAGCACAGCTTTCCATCATGGGACGTTTGCCTGAGTTCGGTGGTCGCTCGAAGTTCCTTGCCGAGTACGGCGGTGGCGAAATCTCCAAAGAGAGACGAGGGAATGATGAGGACGACGCACCGCGCAACCTCGACCGGCTCTCTGCAGAACTCTATGCACGCTGCATGATCCGTCGCGAAAAGGCCAAAGTACTCACCCAACTACCAGACAAGACGCGCACCGACCTTATCGTTGACATCAGCAACCGCGACGAGTACATGCTTGCAGAAGCCGACCTTGCAGAATACCTGCGCACATATACCGAGTGCAACGACATCGACATACGACGCAAGATGCGCATGGAGGCTCTTGTCAAGTTCATGACGCTGCGCTCGCTCTCTGCCAAAGGCAAGGTGAAACAAGCCATCGACTTCACGCGCACATTCCTCGCCAACGGAAAGCCACTCATTCTCTTCTGCTCTCTGCATGAGATTGTGGACGAGATAAAAAAGGCGTTTCCAAAGGCTGTATCTGTTACCGGGCGCGACTCCATGATGATGAAACAAGCTGCCGTCGATGCGTTCCAGTCCGGGAAAGCACAGCTAATTGTCTGCTCCATAAAAGCAGCTGGCGTGGGTCTCACACTCACGGCATCGTCAAACGTGGCTTTCGTTGAGTTCCCATGGACTTATGCCGACTGCTGTCAATGCGAAGACCGCGCACACCGTATAGGACAAAAGGACAACGTGACGTGCTACTACCTCCTTGGCCGTGGAACCATCGACCGCACCCTCTATGCCATCATCCACAAGAAGAAGTCCATCGCCAACCAGATAATGGCTACCGACGACGACATTCCACAGGATGAAATGTACTTCGACCAGCTTACGTCACTCTTCCTCAATCCGGACGACGATGGCTGACCTATGTAAGACCGACCTGCAGCGCATTATCAAGTATCTCGATGATGCGGCCGCTCTCTACGATAAACAGCACGGTCTGCGCAATTCATGCCGTGCATGGTGTATTAGACAACTCACCCAAAAATTAAAAAAGAAAATAAAATGAGACAGGTTATAAGCCAAAATCTAACCGGGCGTTACGCCATCATCAAAATCTTCCCATTCATCCATGCGCTGAAGGTGGAGGTAAGCGAAAAATTCATCGACGAACAGAAGAATGAATTGACAGAGTGCCGGTGGCGACTCGCAACAGACAAAGACGTTCTCGACCTGCGCATACCTATGACAGGCGAAAACAATATAGCAAAAACATTATAAACTAAATTTTATCTATCATGACAAAGAATGAATTGGCACGTGAGGTATCAGTATCTGAGAAACTGCACCTCTCAACAACAGTGAAAGCCATCGACGGCACACTCAGAGTTATCAAGGAAGCACTCGCCAAGGGTGAAGTGGTTATTATCCGTGGCTTCGGCACCTTCACCCTGGTTGAGGTAGCCGAGCGCACAGCACGCAACTTCAAGACCGGCAAGCCTCTGGTTATCCCGGCACACACGTCTGTCAAGCTCCGTGCAAGCAAGGAACTGGTAAAGGCGATCAACGAAGGAAAGGAGGCCACACTATGATGCTATATGAATGTGGCATACGCTACGAGCGTACTATGCCGAATGGAATGTCTAAGAAAGTCACAGAGTTGTACCTTGTTGATGCTTGCTCGTTTGCCGAAGCAGAGGGACGCATCACAAAGGAAATGGAGCCGTACATATCGGGCGACTTCGATGTGGTCACTATCAAGCGCACCAACTACTCAGAGATTGTCGAGAATGGTGCTGACTCTGCCGACAAGTGGTTCAAGGCAAAGTTGATGTTCGTAACCTATGACGAGAAAACAGCCAAGGAAAAGAAACAGGCGGTTTACTTCATTGTAAAGGCTTCCGACATCAACAATGCCCACACGGTGGTTGTTCAACACATGAAAACCTCATTCGTTGACTACGAGATTGCCACGCTTGACGAAACTAAAATAATGGACTTGTTCCGCTACATGGTTAATACTACAAGCAGTAATGGCTAAGTTTTCATCCTTTGCCTTCCAAGGCCGGAATAAGTACGGCAACAAGCGCGTAGGCTCCCACGCATCCAAGAAAGAGCACTACCGAGCTGGCGAACTACGAATGATGCAGCGTGCCGGACTTATCTCCGACCTTCGGGAGCAGGTTTCATACCTGTTGATACCTGCACAATACGGCGAGTGTGGCAAAGATTTCAAAAATCGTCCTACACGTGTTCTTCTCGAACGCCCCTGTTCTTATGTAGCCGATTTCGTTTATACCGACAAGGCTACTGGGCTGACCGTCGTGGAAGACACAAAGGGAGTCAGAACAAAGGAGTATATCATCAAGCGGAAACTCATGCTGCATGTGCATGGCATCCGCATTAAAGAGGTTTGATTTATATGGCACGAGACAGTTTTATATTCTATCGCAGTTTCCTTGAGGCTATCAAGTGTATGCCCTCCGAGGTACAGGCCGAGATATACCCGGCTATCGTGGAGTATGCCCTTAACGGAAAGGAGCCTAAAGGACTATCCGACATTGCCAAGGGTGTCTTCATCCTTATCAAGCCAGTGATGGATGCCAACAACGCACGCTCTGAGGGCGGCAAGAAGGGCAAGAAATTCGGCAAACTTGGCGGTCGCCCTGCTAAGGATAGAGCTGTCTCGTCTGCCATTTCTGACAAGCCCAACGTCACGCCCGGCTACACGCTCACACTGGAACAGGAGATTGAAGAAATGCGTGCCGATCGTTCTTGGAACGAACCGGTATGTATGCAGTTCCACATACGCGAGAACGAGCTTGGCAAACGCCTCGACTCCTTCCTCAACCACTGCCGTTGCGAGTATGAGGGTAAACCTCACGACAATATCAATGATGCCAAACGTCACTTCTGTTCGTGGATGCGCAAGGCGTACACCTCACATACCGAGCCGGAAGACGCACAAGAGCTGCCACCTCCGTCATACGAGTTCAATGGCGGCTTCGGTGGGCAAGATGTCTAACCTTTAATGTCTGAAACTATGGCTCAATATCCACAATGCCTAATTGCAGAACTTGCCAAGTATGGCCGTCAGCCTACCGGCAACAAAGACTGGGACGCTGCCGTCCTTTCCGTTCTTCGCAAGAACGAACGCGAGAAGGATGCACCGTGGCTCACCCTGCACCAATGCGCACTCAACCTACGGCGAGAGAGCGAAAAGGCGAGAGCACAGGCGTACAACCTTGCCGACCCTAACGTATATAGTGCACACTCCAGCTTCCTTGTCTATATCGCCAACTCTGTTGTGCTGGCTCCTCAACGCCGCAAGTTCATCGTTGACGACGACAACAGGCAGGTGCTGCGCTTCCTCTTGCTCTACTTCAACAACTGCCCTCTGGCTGAAGAAGTATTCCCCGAACGTGGCTACAAGCTACACAAGAACCTCCTTATACAGGGCGGCGTAGGTGTTGGCAAAACGCTCCTCATGCAGATATTCAGCGAGTATCTACGGCGCACTAAGAACCCTCGCTTCTTTCACAACGTGTCGGTCACACAGATGGTCAACTACTACACCATCCACAACAACCTCGACCGCTTCACTTACTTTGAGGAGGAAAGCAAGGGCTTCCAGTGCAAACCCGAAAATGTGTGCCTCAACGACATCGGCATACAGGACCGCACGTTCTTTGGCATGGACACCGGGTTGCTCACTGATGAGTTCCTTCACGCTCGCAACGAGATTTGGACGCAGTTCGGCAAGTTCGCCCACCTGACTACAAACCTTGACAATAAGGAACTTGAAAAGCGGTTTAAGCGCAATGACGGCTACGGCCGACTTGTGGATCGCTTCAAAACATACAACGTAATTCCTTTACCGGGAAAAAGTAGAAGATAACAAATTTCATACCAATAATCAATAAAAACATCATGAACAGTTAATTTTAAGTCGGAGTCCGATACGACAAGACAATGTAAGACGGTGTTATCCGCAAGGTAACAGATAACTACCTTTTGGTTGCCCTCACTTTCACTGGAAGCTGTCAGCGAAACAAAGTACATGGATTATTTCCCTTATAACAACAATTAAAAATCAAAAGACAATGAAAAAGTACATTGGAACAAAGACCATCATGGCTAAGCCGATGGCAAAGAGTGAAGCAGAGAAAGTGTTGAACCGTAGCCTTGCTGACGCAAAGGGTGGCGAAGACGGTTACCTCGTTGAGTACCCGGACGGCTACAAGTCATGGTCGCCAAAAGAGACGTTTGAGGAGGCTTACAAGATTGCTGACACATACCTCGACCGTATGCGTATTGAGTATGCCGATGTCAAGGAGCGCGTTTTGAAACTGCACACGTTCCTGATGTCTGAGGAGTTTAGAGACATGCCCAAGGAGAAAAAGAACAAGTTGCAGGCTCAGTGTGGCGCAATGCCTGCATACGTCGAAATACTCGGTCAGCGTATCGACGAGGCTAAGATGGAGCAGAAGCAACAGGAGGCTGCACAAGCTGCTGCCGCTGCACAGAAGATGCGAGAAAGCCTTGTCGGTCTCACCATCGTTGAGAGTGGCAAGTGTGACTTCTGCCCAAGCGAGACAACGGACTGCATGAAACTCATCCTTGCCGACGGCTCGCACATCTGCGTGAAAGACATGAGTAAACAACTCTCTAAAGCACAGTAACAATGAGTAAAGAAATAATTATCCCTGTTCCCGACGGCAAACGTGCCGAGTGGATTAACGGTGTCCTCACTCTTGTTGACGAACCGAAAGTAGATAACCGTCCAGTAACTGAACGTATCAAAACATTTGAAGATGCTCGCGAAGCACTTGGTGATGAGCATCCGTTAATCAAAGAGTATTGGGGCGTGGTAAATGTTGACCTTGATATAACACAAGACCTCATTGCTTACCTCAAACTCCGTATCATCGTCGCTGCCCTCAATGAGGGCTGGGAACCTAAGTTCGCGAAAGGTGAATACCGATACTATCCTTGGTTCTATCTCTACACCAAAGAACAGTACGACGAGTTAGACGATGAGGAAAAAGGGCGTTGTGTTCTTCGCTCCGGCGGCAGCTCGAGCTCGGTCTACGGCTTCGTGTACTGCAGCGCGAGTTACGATGCTTCGCACTCGAGCACCTACAGTGGCTCTCGGCTTGCCTTCAGAACTCGTGAACTCGCAGCCTACGCAGGTAAGCAATTCACCGAGGAATGGGCTGACTTTATGTTTAAGCCTCGCACTGGCGAGGAGTTAAACGGAAAGTCAGAAGCAGCGAAAACTACCATCGACTTCAACAACAATGAAGATGAATAACGGACGCTTACAATTCTTCAACCTTGTAAAGGCTATGCGTGAGGCGCAAAGGGAATACTTCTCTACGCGCTCTCACGAAGCCTTACAAAAGGCTCGCTCACTTGAACGTAGTGTAGATGCCTACATCAAGCGTGGCGACGATTACCTTACAAAACAAAACCAAGAACCAACTTTATTCGATAATGACTGATAATATTAAACTCCTATATATAGACCTGTTCTGTGGGGCTGGCGGCACCAGTACAGGTGTTGAAAAGGCAACCTTTCACGGTGATAAGTGTGCCAAGGTCATTGCCTGTGTCAATCACGATGCCAATGCTATAGCATCCCACGCTGCCAACCATCCCGATGCGCTCCACTTCACGGAGGACATTCGTACACTTGAACTATCTCCACTCGTTGCGCACACAGAACGCTTGCGCCTACTTCATCCCGATGCTTACCTGGTACTATGGGCCAGCCTTGAATGTACCAACTTCAGCAAAGCAAAGGGAGGGATGCCACGCGATGCTGACAGCCGTACACTTGCAGAACATTTGTTCCGATACATCGAGGCTCTGCGTCCCGACTACATTCAGATTGAGAACGTGGAAGAATTTATGTCATGGGGCGACATGGACGAGAACGGACACCCTATCAGCAAGGACAAAGGAAAGTCGTATGTTCGTTGGGTGAACAACGTCTGCAAATATGGCTATTACTTCGACTGGCGCATACTCAATGCTGCGGACTATGGTGCATACACCAGTCGTAAGCGTTTCTTTGGGCAGTTTGCCCTGCATGGTCTGCCTATCGCTTTCCCGAAAGCCACACATGCCAAATGCCCTGCAAAGTATGAGCATAGCCTGTTCCCTGACGACAACATGCAGCCTTGGAAGCCTGTGCGCGAAGTCCTCGACCTCCACGACGAGGGAGATAGCATCTTCGGAAGAAAGAAACCACTTGTTGAGAAGACACTTGAACGCATATACGCAGGTCTCATCAAGTTTGTTGCTGGTGGCAAGGATGCCTTTATCGTGAAGTACAACAGCGTGAACGGAAAGACAGGCAAGTATGTACCGCCAAGCATCGACGAACCTTGCCCTACTGTTGCTACACAGAACCGCCTTGGCGTGGCAAAAGTGCAGTTCCTCAGCAAACAATTCGGTGGAAACCCGGCAGGAAAGAACATCAGCGTGGAAGAACCTGCCGGCACAATCACCTGCCGCGACCATCACGCTTTTGTGTCTGCTCACTATGGTAATGGCTTCAAAACTTCCGTTGATGCCCCTGCGCCTACGCTTACCTGTAAAGACCGCCTCGGACTGGTAACAAGCAACTTTCTTGTCAATGAGTATAGTGGCGGTGGACAGACATCTGATATAGATAAGCCATGTCCAGCATTACTTACCAACCCCAAACAGAAAGTTGTGTCTGCTCAATATCTTATGAACCCACAATTTGCCAGCAAGGGAGGCAGCATCGACAAACCTTGCTTCACGCTCATTGCCCGGATGGACAAGATTCCGCCTTATCTTATAAGCACAAAGGAGGGAATTGCCATTGAGGTTTATGAGACTGACAGCCCTATGACAGTAAGCATCAAGGAGTTCATGGCTCTGTATGGTATTGCAGACATCCGTATGCGTATGCTGCGTATTCCCGAACTGAAACGTATCATGGGATTTCCAGAAGATTACACGCTCATTGGCACACAGGCAGAGCAAAAGAAGTTCATCGGCAATGCCGTCGAGGTGAACATGGCGCGTGTTCTTTGCGAGGCTCTTTGCAAGAAACTTAATGAAAAGAAACAAGCTGTATGAAGATACTTGAACTTCCATTAAAAAAATAACAATCGGGCGCGGCAACCCAAACTGGGATGCGCCATCCCAAACGCAGGGCTAACATGCTCTACAAGCTACGTAGGAGAGGTATTCACTGCAACACCAAGGAGCGGTGCATATACCTCCCCTACAATGAGTATCCAAAGCACTACCCACAAATACCAAGGTTGTGCTGGGAGTTTCACTTCTACGTTCAATTCATCATCACATGAAAATAGGTTTAATAGATGTCGATGGGCATGGTATGAAGAAGAAACGCGGTGCCATGATATACCCCAATCTTGCCCTCTCAAAGATTGCAGCTTATCACAGATGCATAGGAGATACGGTTGAATGGTACGATCCTCTCTTTTGCGATGGCTATGATAAAGTGTACATGTCTAAAGTGTTCAGCTTCTCATCTGACTATGAATACCATGTCAGGGCAAAGGAAATAGTTAAAGGCGGTACAGGCTTCGACATTCATTCACAATTACCAGTTGAAATAGATAATATGCAGCCCGATTTCTCCATTTATGAGAATGTGCCGACTGACACCTCTTATGGTTTTCTTACACGCGGATGCCCTAATAAATGTTTTTGGTGTGTAGTTCCGCGCAAAGAGGGTGCAATTCGGCCTTACTGGGATGTGGACAAAGTGGCAAATGGGCGAAAAAAACTGGTGCTTATGGACAATAATATCCTCGCTGCGGGTGATTATGCTATTGCACAACTTGACAAAATCATCGTAAGAGGTTATCGTATTGATTTCAATCAAGCACTTGATGCTCGTCTGGTTACTGATGAGCTCGCTCTGAGGTTAGCTAAAATTAAATGGATACACTCACGCATTCGTTTCGGGTGCGACACAACGGCCCAAATCAAGGAATGTAAACGAGCAATGGACTTAATACACTCGTATGGATTTCATGGAGAATTCTTCCTTTACACAATGATTGGGGGTAAGAATGGCTTCCGTGAATGTTACGAACGTATTAACTATTGGCGTGACTTACTGATGTTATACAGAAAGACACATAAAGGCTATGCCGTATATCCATATGCTCAACCTTATCGTGATCCAACGAAAAGAACAAGCGAGATACCGCTATGGCAAAAGGATATGGCGCAGTGGTGTAATAAACGTATGATTTTTTACACGACTCCGTTTAGCGAATTCACACCAAGGAAGAATTTCAAATGTGAAACGTATCTCTCGCTCTTCTAAACTTAAAACCATAACAATTCTAAAACTTTATATCTTTGCATTATGATTAAACTCTTGGAACGAACACGCCGCCCCGACATAACATTCTCCCGTAATGGCCGCATTTCCATTACGGCAAGAGTCGTGCGGCTACTCTCGCTCCAGCCGGGCGACAGTATCAACGTAGCCTTCCACCTTGGCGAGTGCTACCTGCTTGCAGTCCGGCACCAAAATGCAATAGGACGGCATGTCGCACAGTGTCACCCGACAAAGAAAGGTTCCAACAACTACTGTGCGTCTTCCGTCCTCCTCGCACGGCTCATGCTCGACAAGTGCGGCATAAAAGAGCAGCGTGCCTCATTCATGATAGGCCAAGCAGAGAAAAGCGACGGCGAAACAGTTTTACCAATAATATTTAAGCATCCGTTATGAACCAAGAAATAAAATATAGTGGCTTCTCCGCTGTGCCGTCAGACTATGAATGTTCCGACGGCTCTCTTGCCGTGTCCATCAATCTCCTGCCAGAAGACGGTGCCTTGAAGCCTATCCTCGCGCCATCAGAAGTTATGCAGCTTCAAGATGGTGAGGTCGTCAAGTTTATACACAAGACATCCTCTTTCACTCACTACATCGTATATTCTGTGAAGAGTGGGAAAATAGCCTCAATAGACAAGGACACAACAGAACGCATAGAGGTCGGCTCACTATATAGTGTTTCTCATTTCAATGCTGTAGGTAATACATTGCTCGTCTTTACGTCCGGCAGCTTCTACTATTACTTGTGGAAGTCTGGCAAATACGTCAAACTGGGCGACCATATCCCGGATGTTGAAGTATCGTTCGGTCTTGTCGGCCATCCTCGTTTGTTCAGTCTTTCCGATGATAGCAAGAGTACGTTCACCATTTACTTTGATGGTATTTCCGAGGGAGCACTCTACAACGAGTTCACAGAAAACAACAAGACTCGTATCACAGAACAGATAATGGCGAAAGTCAACAAGTTCGTTGCTCAGGAGACTGTCAACAAAGGACGGTTCTGCTTTCCGTTCTTTGTCCGTTATGCCTTGCGTCTATACGACGGTTCACTTGTTTATCATTCCGCACCCATTCTCATGAACCCATCTACTAAGGCAGCTCCCATTGTATGGTGGAACAGGACAAGGGGAAAGGACAGTTATACAGAGGCTGTCTGTGACATCATGCTTATGGCTGCATCGCTCGACTATAAGGTTGTACGGAATGACGACTCGTACGACCTTAATGACTGGTCAGACATTATCAAGAGTATTGATGTGTTCATATCCAAGCCTATATACACATACGACCAAGAAGGAAAGATTTCTTCCATGTCAGATGTTGACAACTACAATACAAAGTTTATTGGCCGTCTGTATGCCGACAAGAAGGACACCGTAACATCGACAAAGGCAGAAGACAAAATACTCGGGCAGTTCTCTTCTAAGGAATTTCTTGACTACTACTGTGAGTGGGAGTATTCTAAGATCTACGCTATGTACTATTCGTCTGACCGCTCTTATCCTTCTACGGCTTTCCACATGCCGGAGTTCACTGAAGGAAAGGTGTCAGAGTCTATCAAGAACACTTCAACGTTTTACAAGTTGTGTTCTCTTGAAATTGCAGATGCCATTGCCGACAACAAGAGAAAGGACATTATCGTTGATGATGAATATCTACAGTCTCTTGTTACGCGCGAGGTTATGACCGATGATTATCTGACGCATGACCAGCTGCATGCTGATTACTCATTCGTCTATAATAGCCGCCTCAACTTGTCCGGACTCAAACGCAAGCCATTCACCGGCTATTTGGCCCAGTCTATGTTTGCATATTGCAATGGACGTTACAACTGGCAACCAAACGGTTCCACACTAAACATATCAATGGCGGCATTCTCTACTGATGATTATTCCATTATGGTTTACATCAAAGAAAACGGACAGGAATATGCTGTGGCTTCCGACGACCGTTTTTATGGAATGGGTTTGCAGTTATTCTGTAGCTCTGAAATGGTATCTACCAGCGGTTCAACGCAAACGACGAAAAAGAGTAAGCATTCGTGGGGGTGTTATGTTTTCTACCCAAACCCGAATGCCTACAAAATGGTTATCTATAATTTCAATGCTGCATGTTATGCCATCGACCTCAAACAGCATGAGTTCCTGAATGGTGCCTTTGCTGTCCTCGACTACGAACTGGTACGTGAAAAGAACTTCACTTCACTGCCGTCTGTCTATCCGTCACACGAAGACAACAACTTCCCCATTGAGATTGCCAACAAAATCTACACTTCCGAGGTCAACAACCCCTTCTACTTCCCGGTACTTGGCATCAACACCGTTGGCACGGGAGAGATTAAGGGCATCTGTTCTGCAGCCAAGGCTCTCTCAGAAGGACAGTTCGGTCAGTTCCCTCTCTATGCCTTCACCTCTGAGGGTGTATGGGCGTTAGAGGTTTCGTCCACTGGCACCTATTCTGCCAAGCAGCCCATCACGCGCGACGTGTGCATAAACCCCGATGGCATAACGCAGCTCGACTCCGCTGTTCTCTTCCCAACAGACCGCGGTATAATGCTGATCAGCGGCTCGCAGACGCAGTGCATATCCGAAGCCATCAACTCCGAATGTCCGTTCGATGCGCTCCGGCTTCCCGGGTTCGACAAGCTGCACACCATACTCGGACATGAACCTTCAACAGACAAGTGCTTGCCTACGCTGTCCTTCACCAAGTTCTTGAAGCAGTGCCGGATGCTATACGACTATGTTCATCAGCGAGTCATTGTCTATGCGCCCGGTATCACATACGCCTATGTGTTCTCGCTGAAGACAAATCAATGGGGAATGATGTTCTCTAACATCGTCTCACACCTCAATTCATACCCGGATGCACTGGCCATGGACACAAAAAATGCTGTACTCAACTTCTCTGTCCCAATAACGGATACCGTCAAATGCCTGTACGTCACACGCCCTCTCAAACTTGAAGCGGCAAACGTATTGAAGACTGTCGCAAGTGTCATACAGCGTGGACTGTTCCGCAAAGGAAACGTATCCACGGCCCTCTACGGTTCGCGCGACTTGCAGAACTGGCACCTTGTATGGTCAAGCAAAGACCATTATCTACAGGGATTCCGTGGCTCTCCTTACAAGTATTTCCGAATTGCCGGTGTAGCCACACTCTCACCAGATGAAAACATCTACGGCGCATCAGTCGAGTTCACACCTCGACAAACCAACAAGCCGAGATAAAGAAGATATTATTAGGTTTAGTTGTTTATTAAGGTTAGATTGTTTTAGGTAACTATGAAAAGAGCCGGGATGCGTGATGCACCTCGGCTCTTGTCTTTATTATCCTAACCAATGTTGCCTGATACGCTTCCTCTCCATTCTTGAATGGATGGAGGTTCGTATTTCTTGCTCTGCCTCAGCAGCCTTGGCAAGCCACGTCTCCGACTTCGACGGATTAGTTATGCTTAGCCAGTCGGCCACGCCTCGGCACACAAGGTATTCATGTATCAGCCTTTCCACATAGGTCAGCGTGGTTTGCGAAATAGTGTTGGGCACACTCATGTTTATATGATATTGCTCCCTCTCCTTTAGCTTGTCGTCAAACTCTGTCTTGACGATTTCCTTCTTTGACCAAGGGTAAAGCATTTCCCGGCACATGGAGACACCCAAATCCAGCACTCTTGTCACCCGGTCCACATTGCCCTCCTCGCCAACGTCAGCCACCATGTGCTTGGCGTGCTCGGTTTCCGGGGCCATTACATGGCTCTCCACATAGGCATTGTTCTTGATGTCATAGAGCAGCTGTTCTCGCTCGAAGGTAAGCGTCACCTTTAGCTTCGCTCCCTCATTCTCTATGCAGCAGCTCATAAGCCTTCCTCCTTAGTCTGTTGGACGCTTCGGGCGGCTACGCTTGCTCACTGCCTGTTGGATGCTTAGCAAACTTCTCTGTGCAAGGGCGATGTACTGTTCAGCGTCTGCCTTGTTTGTCACCATGTACCACTCGGCGATGGCAGAGTTCTTCAGGAAGTCGTGGATAGCCTCGCCTACACCGGTGGTTGCAGCCTCGTTGAAGTTGCTCGGCATTGTGAGGTTAAGCGTCAGGTCTGTGCTGCCGTCATAGTGGCTGTTGTCTGTGGTTGTGCCGTCCTCGTTGAGATAGTCCGACAGTTCTGTCTTCACCTCGGCAAAGCATTTCTTGATAGAGCGAAGTATCTTCTCGCGGTTTTCTTCGTCCTCAGAGGCAAACATGCTCGCCACCTCCTTGTGGTTGTCCTTGTTCTGGATAGTACGGCCACGCAAGAAGGTCTCGTTCATGATGTCGAAGAGAAGCCACGAAATTTTGATGGTTGCCGTCACGCTCTTCTTGGCACCTAATGTCTTTTCTTGTCCTTCCATGTAAATAAAATATTATTTGTTAGTCACTCGGACGGGTCGGTCTCTTGCGGCTGTATAGCAGACGTTCCGCACCGTCCATCATTTCTCCGGCTTGGTTGAAGTAGTCAGCGGCTTCGCCCTTGTTGGCCAGCTTGAACCACTGGGCGATGATTGAGGCAATGAAGAAGTTGCGAAGGGCCGACTGTACATTGTCTTTCAGTCCTTTGTCAAATGACTTGCTAACCTCAAGCACGGCTTCGTAGCCTGTTCTCGTCACTTGCGACGGAATAACGATGCTCTGTGCCTCCACTTCTTTAGACTGTAGAGTTATCGTTACAGGTATCTGCTTGGTAGCTCCGCTCACGAGCATCTCTTTCAGTCTCTCGTTGGTGGCAAGCACCGACTCCTCCCAAAACCTTCCGAGGTCTGAAAGGTCGCTGTCCGTGGCGAGGATGCGGTCTCGCGCTCCCTCGTCGCCGTCTATCAGCTTCGCTCCTGTGTAGTCGGTAGCCTTTGCCACCTCTTCATACACGTCGTCCTTGAATATCTGTACGGTGATTGTCTCCATGTCAGAATGAGATTAGTGAATACGTTAGTCCGATGCCTATATATGGCTGCATACCTTGTTTGCCGAAGCCGTAACCTGCCGTCACACCGATATGCCATTTCTTAGGAGGCTGCTTAATCTTGTGCGTTACATACTCATGCTTGGGATATACATAGATGCTGTCAAGCTGCACATCATATCCGCTCACCCATGCCGTGTAGTCACTGCTTTTATACATCTTTTGGATGATGGGGATAGTAACCTCCGCACTGTCACGCACATCTGCCGCATCGTTTTGTGTACAGCTTTCTGCCGGTTGTGTGTCCGCACGGATAGATGGCTGCGCCTTGTCACTCTTGGGCAGGGTCACGGTCTTGTATGTCAACACCAAACTGTCCTTGGGTACCGGCATGTAGTAAGGTATGGTGTCAATCACAGTGTCACACACCACATCTGCAGGTTCGTGACCTTTGCCGTAGCCTCCGCAATGCACGATGCTAACCAGACAAACAATGCCAACAATCACACCTAACATTGCCCACAAAAAGCCTAAAATCTTCTTATCCATAATAGTCTTTGATAAATTCATCAATAGCTTTAACATGCACGGCTGTCACCTTCTCCTTGCCTTCCTCACTCAACAGCAGGTCAACGTCTTCTTTGTTGTCTTGGAAAAGGTTCTCCGTCAACACTGCAGGGCAGTTCGTGTCTCTACAGATAGCAAGGTTCTGGGCGATGTACTTGGCATAGGGCACACAACGGTTGCCTTTCAGTCCTTGAAGTATTGCTTCGTTCCAAAGATACTGCGCCAAGGCCTTGCTCTTTGCGGATGCGTTCATGCCTACATGGGCAGAAAAGCCTCGCGCCTCATGCCATTTGCCGTCGCCTCCTGCTGCATTGTTGTGGATCGAGACAAGCAGTACGTTCTTGGTGCCTACTTTCTTGCAGATGTCGTTCACACGCTTGCAGCGTACAGACAGCGCAACGTCCTGCTCCTCTTCCACAACACGCTCTGCATTGTAGCCCATACCGCGAAGCTCGTTCACAACTCGCGTTGCAATCTCTCTTGCATACGCATATTCACGCAACCTTTTGTCCGGGCTGCATTTGCCGGGGGTGTTCACCCCATGGCCGTTGTCAATGAGTAATATCATCTTTTTCTTCTTTTAGTTTGTCAAGGTCAAAGTCAAAGTGCCTTGCTGTCTTGTCCACCATGATTTGTTGCAACAGTTTCCAAAACCTATGTTCCGCCTCGGGGCGGCAGCTGCTCTCGTTCTCCAGTATCGACCATGCCTGTTCAAAACATATCACGCCTGTCAGCATATACGACAATGGCACCTGCATGTGGATAAACACCCAGTGCTCTACCAAATAGGCAAGAATAATAAGCGAAAACCTTTTCGGAATTGTCTGCTTCACCACCTTGCCGAAAGCGAACGAGGTAAATTTGGCCTTCTCTCTTGTTGTTCTGTCTGGATAGGCTCCATGTACACGCTTGTCGAGCTTGAAAGCGGTGTAGGCATCATAAAGTACAAAGATGATGGCCACCGCTATCAATGGGAATGTCGGTCTGAACTCTGCCACAAGCCAGCCTACCATGCCGCCCACGGCCATGGCCGCGAACTTCCAAAGTTTGAATACTACTGCCATACTGCCCATCTTATTAAGCGTCCTACAACTACTCCGGCCATCGTACAACCGAAGTCAACCCAATCCCATTTGCCGCCATACAACTTGTCTTTAAGTTCCATGGCTCCGGCTACACCAGCTCCGGCATACAGCGCACAGTAGGTATCATCAGCTCCCAAGCCGATGAGAACGCCACCTACGATATGTCTGCCGTGGTTGCTGGATTTCCACCATGTAATAATCTTTTTCATGCTTTAATAGTTTTTATATCCGCTACAAAACTATATCTTCTTAATCAACTTGATGGTTTATCTTTTGCTTTACGTCAATAAACCATATACGGCGAGAAGTCGAATGTGTTCGGATCGTAGTTGATTTCTCCAAGATAGCTCATAGCTATTCGGTGACACGTGCGTTTGATATCATCGAGCGTTGGTTTGTGAAAGTAGTCTACCTGGTGATACATGTCGGTCTTCTCGAAAAAGTCGTAGTCGATATGTGCCATCTTGATGAACAGACGCCACGAGCCATCCGGGAGCTGTTGTATCGGTACCCATTTCTTGAGCATCGTCACGTCGTCACCTCCAGTCCCATCTTCACGCCCATCGCCAGCAGCTCCTTCGCCCTCGCCTTGCACTTCTCGCGCCAGGCCTGCAGCTCGTCAAGCTCTGTCAGCTTCTCGCTTGCCTCCTCGCTCACCGCCGAAGGGTTCTGCATCAGCATAAGGCTGTTGAAGGCTATAGCCTCTGCAGCGTCAGCCGGATACTTGAAGCGCACAAGCGCATTGACTATCGCGCCGTAGTTCCACACACCAGTTTCAAGTTCAACACTCTCGTCGTAGCCGTTGCCGACAACGACCGACACCTTTGTTCTGCCGAGGTCATTCTGCAAAGTGATGTCCTCACGCTCATTAATATTAACCATACACATCTTGTATTAACAATAGATTTGAAATAGAATATTTGCTTTTGACTTTAAACACTTCGAAATGCCCTTTGACTACGTAATAATCAAAAAGGCGTGGGCAATATCGTTTAACCGCTCGACGGCGCAACGCGTACGTAGCCTTGTCGATAAAGAAGCCCATGTAGCTGTTTAGCGACATCGAGTAATGATCAAGCACATAGGCTTCGTCAACGCCGAACCGCTTGATGCCTGCGAGATACGCGTCAAGTTCTTTCAGTTTCTCTATGAAGCCGGCTACGGTGCGGTTAGAGATATACACCCTCTCCATTTTAATGACAGAACCGACGAAATACACGCCGTGCGTCACGTCCTGGATATACTGTTTGTCGTGATGCAGCTGCAGGTTCAGTTTTCGCTGAAGAAATGCACCTGCTTTGTCGCGCAGCATCAGTACATCTGCTTTTCGCCTGCAGACAACTGCGAAATCATCGACGAACCGTTCGTATCTCGCATCTACACTCTTGCATAAGCCTACCATGTATTCGTCGAGGAACGACATGTAAAAGCCAGCGAGAAGTTGCGAAGTGATGTTGCCGATAGGCATGCCGCGGTAGTTTGGCTGAAGGAATAGCGTCTTGCCAGCAGGCAGCATGGCCCACAGCCTCGGGTCTCCGCGCTTTGTGCAGTTGTTCTGCGGTCTGTGTCTGATAGTGACCGTCAGCAGATAAACGAGCAGGTCTACGTCGGGTTCGTGGTAATACTTGCGCAAGAAAGCCACCGCCAGACGCTCTAAAATACGAATGTCGATATTCATGAAAAACGCCGCGACATCGAAGCGCCCCACATAGGCCCTGCGTGTGTAGTTGCATGAGACCTCTAAAATGTCGCACCTTAGAGCGTTCACCGCCAGCCTCACGCCCTTGCCCTTGCGACAGTTCCAAGTAACGTCACCCATAGCAGCATACCGCCGCTCGAACAACGGCTCAATACGCATACATATCCAATGTTGCACGATGCGGTCGCGGAAGTTCGCCGCGAATATCTCTCGCAATTTCGGGCGTGTCACGACGAAGCAGATGCTTGTGCTTGGCGTGTAGCTATAGCTCTCGCACTCCTCCATAAGCCTGAGCAGGTCTGTATCATGCAGTCTATACAGCACACATTGTTCGCTCGTCATTTTATTAGAGCAACATTGGTTGAAAGCTTCTATCCAACCCTTTACCCTCTCCTCACTTAATGCGACGACCGGACGCACCTGATAACCATTGGCCTTATTGTTGTTGTTGTTGGTCTGACCGCTGGACGGCTGCTGATTCCATGCGTTCGTCTCCGTATACTCTGAAGACGACGTCATTATGCGCACTACCTTGTTCTTAACGAGCGGACTGCCAAGTCCACTTGTGGCGCATCCATTCAATTTTAAAGAGGTTTTATTAGCTGCTATAATCGTAATCATAACCACCAATCATTAGCCAAACATATCAACGTCTTGCGAACTACGCATGGCCAGCGACGACTTGTACCACGCGCCGGTTCGTCTTGCTAATTCGTCAAAATCACGCAAGAACATCGGGTATTGACTATTGCTGATAATTCTGCCGTACCGGGGCTGTTTCACTGTCTTCGCACCCTCCGGTGTATTTATCATGCTCACACTCTCCTTCTTGCTGTACTCATGCAACTGACGTACGATCGTCTTTATGATGGTCATGGAATGGATGAGAGCTGCAATATACTCTACTCGTTGACTAATGTCGCTTGTATTGAGAGCGTACTCGCAGACCGACAATGCGTCGATGTTTTCGTTAATGCACCTTGCCGCGACTGTTTGCAGACCTGCTGCGTGCTTCGGAATACGCTCCGACACTTGCATCAGGCTGCCAAGCAGCTTCTCTAACTTGCGATAAATTGAAGATTGACTCGCTTTCATATTAATGTTACTCCGTCAGAATGACGGCTTGCAATGTGTGTGTTTGTTATCGGCGGAGCGGCGGAAAGCCGCCCCGCCCAAAATGTTAAAGTTTGAATGCGACGACCGGACGCACCTGACAACCACTGGCCTTAACGTAGCCGTTGCCGGTCTGACCGCTGGACGGCTGCTGACCCCATGCGTACGCCTCCGCATACTCTGAAGACGACCACTGCCACGAACTGTTAAATTTTACAAAACGCAGGTCTGCAACACCCTTTGCGAAGATGTTGTGGTTGGCCCCTACAACATAGCCCTTAAGGTGATACCACGTGCAGCGCGAAAGTTCGCCGATTGATGCTAATGACCAGCGGCCTTCGCCGAACTTCTCGGCTACTACTTCATCAGGCTTGTCAGTCTCAGGCACGTAGGCGTAACAATAGCTCGCAGCAGGATAGTAATACTGCTGATACTTCGAGGCGTTGGCGTGTGAAGCTTGCACTGCCGATATGCAGCTTGCGAGATTCTCCGCCATTGTCTGCGAGTCGGTACGTTTAGGTATCGGCAAGTTGACGTTAGCATCCTGAAGGATATAGTCGCGATGTGCTATTATTTTCAGCGTGTGCAGCTGACCGCGCGCCACCTTGTCGCCGACTCGCAGACCAGCCTTGCCGAGGTAATCGCCGAGGATGGTATGACCGACGCTCGTATTCCACATCACATCGGTAATCTCATCGAAACCAATATCGCTGATGGTGTTAAGGTCTTTGTATGCCTTAAAGCCGTCGTTGGCAGTATTCGCCTCGTCGCGCATATTCGCATCATTGACAGTGTAGCTCTGCGAGATATTCTGTATGAGCGGCAGGTCGTACACGTTGTACACGGCGTTGCTCTCCAGCTTGATGCCAGCCATACCATTGTTCTTGTCGCCAGCATTGTTGTACAAGCCCCAAACCCTGCCACCATAGTCCTTAAGCGCTACGGCGATAGCCCATGTGCGTGTCGGGTCGATATAGAAGATGATGCCGATAGGTGTCGAGTCTGTGAGGCCTACGTCACTGCCGTACGTGCCGTTAGCGAATATGTAGTCTCCCAGCTTCGCCTCGTAAGCATAGAAGTAGACCTCTCGCGTGGTCTCAATCACCTTGCCGCTCGACAGCTGCAGTGTGACCGTCACAGTAGCCTTGTCATCAGCCTCCTTGCTACCCTGCTTCGTCACCGTAATAACGCCAGTCTTCGGATCAATTGTAGCGAACCTACTCTCTGTCATAGCCCACGATGTCAGCACGATGTCGTTGCCGTTTTTCGGTGCTACAGCAAGCTTAAGCGTGTAGCGGCCCTCGATAGGATAGTACGACACGCCAGTCAGCGAAGCGCTGATGATTTCGTTCTTTGTGTATGTCACACGCAGCGCATTGTTGTCGTCGTCCACGTTGCCCCACATGCCCACCATGCGCATTTTGAGTGTGGCATCCACTGTGACATTTTCAGAAAGCGTGATGCTGCCAGTCAGCTTGGCCTGCTTGTCGAGGAGCCATGTCAGCGTCTCAACCGACACGTCCTGCCAGTCAACACCGAGAATGGTCACAGAAGCTATCTGCGTGCTCTCATACATCTGCTCGATGAGTGTGAGAGCGTCAATCTTCGGACACGTAGCCTGATTGAGGTACACGTTCTGAAGGTTTGCATAGCCTTCAAGCGTTAGCATCTCCAAGCCTCGCTGACCGTCAAGGTGCAGGTCGGTCATAGTAGCCGGCAGCTTCACCGTCTTCAGGAACTCCTGGGCAGGGAGCGACACGTCAGTCAGCTTAGTGCCTCGCGCGTCAATGCTCACCAGTCGCGAGTTCTTCGATGCGTCAAGCGTACCCGTCAGCGTCGCGAGGTTATGCACATCGAGCGTGCGCAGCGCAGCGAGCGGAGTGATACCCACACTCGTAGCCTTGAGGTGAATGTCGCTCTTTGTATAGCTACCTGCAATAAGGCTGCGTATGCGCTTGCCGTTGAACGCGAAAGTCTCGTTAGCAGGTTTGTCGTACCACGTGCCAATATCGCTCATGTAGTTCACACCGCACACGATGTTCTGCGTGTTAGAGTCCGTTACGCCAGTAGCCTTTATCTTGTCGCCAGCCTTCACGCGCTGACCGTCAAAGATTGTAGACTGACCGATCGTGACTACCGGGTACAGCCACATTGCCATTGTGAGGTCAAAGTTCACGGTCATCTGCTCTGTTGAGCGATAGTTGATGTTGCCGCCAGAAGGGTTCTGGGGGTTGAACTCGCCATACTTGGCGTAGCTGCTCATGTAGATGGTTCGGTCCTTACACCACTGACGCTCGCCTTCCTCCTGCGAGCCGAGCGACTGCGTTATCGGGTCGGTATCGTTGTTGTAGTTGCCTATCTGCATCTGGTAATGAGCGTATTCGTAGCCGACACGTGCCATCTCGTTATAAGCTACTGCCGGAAAATACTGGTTCGTGCTGAAGAAGTATTTTTCCCAGAAGCCGTCTACGGTACCGCCGCCAAGCTCCGCCATCGCGTCGAGTATTTCCTTCATCATTGAGCGCAGCTCTGTAGCAAAGCAAGCCTCCATCATGTTATACAGCACGTTGTCCTCGCCGTTCCAATAGTTCTTGCCTAAAGATTCGTCGAAGTCATGCTCCTCTACCCAGTATGGTTTTGTGAGTTTGCCCTGGTTGTCGACGGGAAGGATAGAGTCGAGGTCGTCTTGTACGGCGCGGATAAGTGAAGTGTTGTTGAGCACTCTGAAGTAAGTATTCTTGGCACGATTATCACAAGCTGCAATAAGCTTCATGAGGCACATGAAGAACAGAATGTCACGCTTGTGGAAGTAGTTCGTAATTTTTGCGCCAAACTCTTTCTTGCGTGCTGTGATAAAATCCTCGTTCACCTTATCCCATTCGATGTATGTCTCGTGAGATGCGAAGTCGCTGGGCAGGTAGTCAGCCATCTGCGTTTTCAGGTTCAGTGTCGCGTGCGAGCCGTCGAGATTCTTCGATGTGCCACCCGGAACCCACGTCTTCAGTATCTCGTCGTAGAAGTACATGTCGTAGCGTGCCGAGCCGCTCTCTGCCTTTGTCACCCAGTAGCAGTAGCTTATGTCAAGGTCTTTCGCCTCCTTCAGCTGAGTATATGTGCCGTTGAAAGGCTTGATGCGATTACTGTGCAGATACACAAAGTTGAACGCCTCAATGTAGCGCGAAATAGTTGTAAGGTTGCCCAGATCGTAATCCCATGATGTAGTGCCGGCGTAAACGTAACCCTCTTCTTCTTCGTCGTAGTTAACGTCGCCCTCAATCCAAGGAATCTGATGCTTTGTGAGTCGGGGGTTATTATCAGAACCCTCAATCATCAAGAAGTTCGGAGTCTTCTCTGCATCGTAGCCGAACGTAGGCTTGTCTCCCTTGCCGGAGCCGAACGTGCCCATGCCAACGAATACTGGCTCAGAGCCTTCTGACTCCTGATTGAAAACAAGGAAGGGGTCTTCGTACACAGCTACGCGGCAGTTCTCCATGCCTTCAGTCTCGTTGAACTCGTTTTTGCCCACCACCTTATAATAGAGGTCGTTGTACATTCTTGTAGCGCCCATCTTGTGACTCTGAGGCGAAGATGCCCAGTTGCGCTTGTCTACGAGCTTCACAGCCATAGGCAGACCGTCGGCGTTCTGATAGCACTTGCCGTGGTCTACGCCAGTCTCGTCAACCCACTTAGCATCGTCACGCTTGAAGTCGCTCTGAATATTCCAAGTCCAATACTTCTTCGATGTAGAACCTTGGCCCTTGCGTGTTATGTTATGCAGCGTACCTGAGTGTCGTGGGTCGCCAACCTTATGCACCACCACATCGCCTACCGTAGCGGTCGGCTCCTTCAGTGAAGGAATCTTGCCCTTATACAGGAGCGTGTTATACTTCTCGTAGGCTTTTGCGTAAGAGATAAGACCATTCTCGCCGAGGATGTCGTTCTTCGCCTTAAAAGCCTTCTTCTCAGCAACGGTCGGGAAGGATGCAAGGTAATTCTGGCGAATGTCGGTAGCCGAGAGTGAGCGCTTGTATACACGCAGCGCATACATGTCCAGGTCAGCGCCCTGCGGAGCGATGACAATGCCACCGGTGCGTTTGATGCCGTCCACCGCCTGCCAGAACTTGTCGTTGTTAGCATACGTGAACTCACGGCTGATGATGCCGTTGATGAAGATTCGTACATAGTTAGTACCCTGATTGTAGAGGTTCGGCACGATGTTCACTGCCACATGAGTACGCTTGTCTTTCTGATATATCCAGTTCTGCGAGCCGTCAACACGCTTCTGTGCTGTCATAAAGCAGCTCTCCTGCGCCTTGACCCAAAGACCTACGAGGTAGTCGTCAACCGTAGACTTTGTACCCATCTGCAGGAGTATGCCGCTCTCGTCAGTCACGTTACGTGTAGCGAAGTCAAGCTCGATAGTAAGGCCCTGCGCTGGTGTATCGTCAGAGTAAGCATCATAGTCGATAGCCACCTTTGCGCCATCAAGCACGCGGAGGCATCGTGAATTGGTCTCCTTGTCTACCACCCAGCCGTCACTGATGTAGCTGAAGCCCTCAAACTTAGCATCAACCTGCTCGCCGTTCGACTGATTGACGATGGTGCCAGGAGTCTTCTCGCTGTTGTTGCGAGTGCGCGGATTGAGATAGAAGTCAGCTCCAGATGTCGGTGCGAAGTTCTCGCTGTTGTCGATAACCACGCGCCACGGCTCGCGCAACACGATATTGCCCGATGAAAATGTCATCGAGGCTGGGAAATTATTGTTGTCAGCGGTCTCAATTTCGAGGTCGAAGATGAGCTGCGCAGCCTCGTTGTTCTTCACGCCCAATACCTGCTCGCTGTATATCACCTTCTCGCTTTCGAGGTTTGTGATCACAAAGCTGATGTCGGTGCTGTCCTCCTGGGGGTTATAGATAGCATACGAGAAAGCGGTGACATTGCTCCAGTTCTGGATAGGGTTCGCGATGTCGTTGAGCACAAGCAGCGGCGTCGTGTTGCCAGGCATCGAGCACATAATGTTCAGCGTCACCGCCTCTGTCTTCACGGTATCGCCCGAAGTCACCCATGTCTCGATAGTGAAGATGCCGTGCTCCTGCGGATGGTCAATGACAGCGTTGTAGGGAGTCTCCGAGAACACCACCTTGCCAAGGGCGTAGTCGTACTCCTTAGTGTACTTCTTGTTCTGCGACATCACCTTCATGTGCAGCGTCTTGTCGATGCTGCCCGATACGCGTACTGGAATGGTGATAGTAGGAGCTACCGCCTTATACACGAACTGGTTCTCCCACTTGGCAGAATACTCAATCTGAATGTTAGTGAGCGTGACGGTGATGTTGACATAAGGAGTTTTCTTGCCCGATGTATTGCCGGTCGCTATCATGCGCACCGACTGCGTGCCGTCTACGCAATAAGGTGAGAGGTCGATGGTTGTATAGGTCTCTGTGTCGGCTGCTGGCTGCGACACGATTGTAAGCGTGCCTGCCACTTTCCACTCCGAAGCTGTAGACAGTTTCGTCTCGATCTGCAGAACCGCATCCTCATTCGTGTCCTGCAAACTCTTGTCGGAAGGGTCATAGAGCTGAGATGTGAAGCGTATCTTCGCTACGAGGTCACTCTTCTTTGTAGCCGTAATGGTACGCTGACCACTGTTCACGAGTTTCACGATGTAGGATGCCTCGCCGCTACCGCCGCCGCTACCCATCGGTATTTCGACGCTTGACAGCAGCAGGTCTGCCTTGCCCTCCTTATCCTTCGACCAGTCCGAGTATGTCGATGAGTTTGCGAAGATGCCGACTGACGCCATGCTCGACGCTTCGTCAACGTTCAGCAGGGCGAGATACGAACCTTTGGCAAGGTCTATGCCATCTATTCTGCTGCCAAGCGCAGCCAGCTGCTCTTTCAGGAATTTCTCTACCTGCTCGCCGCTGTAGTTCTCCCACGGCGTTTTGGCGTCAGGTATAGGTGTGTTGATAATCTGTGCCATAAAAATATATTGTTTGTGCGTAATTACTTGCCGTAGCGCCAACCCTCTTTGCCGAGCCAAGGCTTGTTCGCTATCCATTTGCCCGAGCCGAAGCAGCTGCGCACCGCCTGCCACACAAGCGTCGCGCCTTTATAGACTGCGCTTAGAGCTATCTCGCCGTAGCGGATAGCGGAGATTATTTTGCCGTTAATGATGATCATTGTTCTACACCTCCGTCAGCATGTAATAGGTATTCTCGTCTTTCTCCTCCAACTGCGCATAGTCAGCCTCCGTCATCGTTACGAGTTTAGGTATCTTAAGCCCCGCGATAGCACTCTCTACTGCGCCGATACGCTCCTGCAAATCCGCTCCCTCGTCTCCGGGGAATGCCGTACCGCTGCTGTGGCCGAGTGCCAAGTCCGAGCCGATTACGGCCAGTGTCGTTCCGCTCCAACGGTAGGTCTTGTTGGTGCTTACGTCCATGAAGATTTTGCCGCTGTGGGGCTTGCGTCCCAATACAGTCACATCGCCAAAGAGGTCTCCGTCCAGCCAGTTGTTATAATAGGTGATGGTCGGACGCAGGTCAAACTCTGACTCTGAGGGTTGGGTGTAGCGTAAGACGAATGTTTCAGTGGTCTTGTTGTACACCACGGCACAATTCTCGTCCGTTGATGATTTGCTGACTGACAGGAATTGTGCGGTAATGCCCGATACAATGCCGCCAAACTCCAGCACATCGTCCACATATCCAGGCAGATACTGCGAGGGTACTTGTCCGTTCTCATCCAACGGTGCAAGTCCGTTGGGCTGTCCTTTGGTGTTCTTGAATGACGTGAGGTCTTTCTGTACACCGCTGATGCTGCTCGAAAGTTCGGTCTTGTTGTCGCTTACAGTCTTCTTCAGTGTGTTGATGTCGCTCTGAGCTGTGCCCATCTTTGTGTTGAGGGTGTTGATGCTCTCGCCTTGCGTGGTCTGTGTAGAACGTAGGCTGCGCACGTCTTCCTTGTTCTGGTTAACGTCCACCTTCACGGCTTCGAGGTCGGCTGTCATTCCCTCCACGGCTTCCATGTACTCGGTGCTATCAACCGTAGGATTACCCTTCAGCAGCGGATTACCGCTATTGTCTACCTGCGCAACCCATTGGCGCCCGTCAGATATATATAATTGACCCAAGCGGTCCGACGATTCACTGCTTGCTACGGCTACCAATGCCCACCAACCCTCATGAGGCTCGGGAAAGGCCTCGCGCAACTGGTCTTCTGTTTTGAAAAGACCTTTATTCGGACCTTTCACATTCTTGGCCTCAAGCCAGCCATCAATGACAAGATTATGATTTACCCTGGCAGAACCACGTATAGTAGTCTTGCCACCAATAGTTACATTACGCCCTACTGCAACGTCACCATCTATCTGTTTTGTTGGTATTGAACTCATTATTCAAAAATGCTTTTTGCCAAGGTGTTCATTGCGGCAGCTTGCTCGCTCGCACCATAGGCGGTTAATACTAATGCAGCCGTAGTATAGACCACGGCTGTGTAACAACGCTCGCTGATGTCTATGCCGTCCTCCTCGTCTATGCTCGGATAAGGAATGTATGAGGCACGTTTCACGTAGGCTTCCTCACTGTTGCAACTGTAGAACTCCAACACCTTGCCCTCGGCACGGTTCACTACGGCACACACCGGCTTCTGGACATTGCCCCGAATACCCTTGTATCTTGACGATTGCAGGTCATACAATGGGTCGTCTGCTGATATGGCCATATAGCAGGTGCGTTCCCAGTCGCTCATGCGAAAGGCTACAAGACGCATGAAATCATCGGGCAGCAGAGTCCAACCGCTTCCGTTCTCCTCCCAGTAGATGGCATCGCCAAACACGTGACCTTCTTCCAAGTAGTGAACGGGAGCGGACGACTCTACACGCCGAACGGCTTCAACTATCTTTGAGCGGATGATGTCATTCAACGATAAGGTGTCAATGTCCTCATCGCTGATGAGCTGCTCGCTTGTCTTGTTCTCGTCAATGGCAATGCGCACGTCACGCTCCACGACTTCGATTTTGTACACCATACCGTCGCTGTGATTACTCGGTTATAAAAATGATTTTAACGCCGTTAGCCTCACCAATGGCTACGATGTCAGCACGGTTCTTCATCGTACCACTCTTCACGCCAAAGGTCTTCGTGAGATAGTCCTTGGCTTCCTGATTGGTACTGAACTCAACTTCTGTAAGGCCCTCTTCGTTGTCGTTCTCGCTAAGCTCGGCTGCATCTTCTTCTGTAGATGGAACCTCGTCTTCGATAGGTTCAATGTCAACTTCGGTAGCTGGTGTGTCCGCACTTGCAGACTCGGCCTCATCAGCATCTACTGCATTGGTTTCCTCAGTCGGCTCGTCCGCTATGTCTTGGGGTTCTTCAACCTTGGCAGCTGTTGCCGCCACTGGCTTTGCCTCTGCCGGGGATGGTGCTTGCTGCGTGCTTGGTTTGACAGGATTACGCTCAATGCGTACCTCCTCGTCAAGTTCAATGGTGTCCACCACCGTAATGCGTCCGCGCTTAAACTCACTACTGTTTTCAATAGCGTGCTGCACAAGGAAGTCGCTTGTCGTGTACTTCGCAGGGTTTTGTCCGATGGCGGTTATTGAGCCGTCCGTGAACAATACTTTGAGCGTAGCTCTGCCTATCTTGATGATAGATTGATATTCCATCATGCCGTGCACTCCGTAGGTTATTCTCTTCTTTTTCATTTTCATTGAATGATGATAATAATAAAGGCGGACGGCATTGCTACCTATCCGCCTCTATTTGGTTGATGATTGGTTTAATTAAAACTTCTGATTACTCGGTTGCCATAACCTCACCTGCATACTCAATCCATGCCTCGCTCTTATACTGCCACATCTGACCGCTAACGGCCTCGGCATTGATGCCCGGACAATCCTGCAACAGGTAGTACACGCCTCCCTCAACTGGTGATGTAGGTGCTTCCGCGCTGTCCCACAGATGGATCTGCACAGCTGTGCTGTTCTCGCTGTCACCCTCACCGTTAATCCAGATATGGCACGAGCCTTTGAGTGCAAGTGCATCCCACACAAGGATTGCCTCGCGTGTTGCCTCCTCGCCCTCAACACGGTCTTTCGACGAGTGCTCTGCCGAATACTGGTAGTGCACAAGACGGTCAGGCGCAACGATAAATGCAGAATTGCTCCACTTCAAACGGTCAAGGGTTGGATCGTGCTTGAACTCGATGTCACCAAACACGGTGTGGAAATTGGTCACTACCCAGCCTACAGGGTTGGTCTTGGTAGTAATTTGAATTTCAGGGTGCTTCGAGTAGTCGATGCACTGGATATTCTCCAAGAAGTTCTTGCCAGCAAGGGCAATAACACTCTTGGGTACGTCCTCGCCTGTAAAGACCATCTTCGCCAAAGCAATGATTTCCTCAATTGTCCACTTGCCAGTGTGATTGAGTTCCTTCTTCACTTGGTAGCGCACACCTTCGGTGAAGTAGATGGTCTGTGCACCGACCTCGGGGGTCTGAACAGTCATCTTGCCTTTACGGCCTGCATAGAGAGTACGGTTGCCGCGCACCTTGAAGTTGGTAATGGCGGCTTCTGCAATCACGGCCTTGCCGAACGGAATTTTCTTCTTCTGCGCTTCGTAGTAGTCAGACACAATCTGGTTCATGCCGCGCTTCTGAAGATAAACCATCTGTGCTTGTGGCACGATGAGGTCGGGGTCAACTTTCTTCTGTGTCTCGTAGAGAGCATTGGAAAGAATGATGAGTGTTGAACCGGCTGGAATTTCCGGAGTGGTACAGCTCTCATCGGTCGTGTTTGCCTTCGGACCGTTTACGGCTCTCACAATCGGGTTGTTCGTGGTTGGGTCTTGTCCGGTCACAAACAACATGAGGTCTTTGCCCGGAGTCTTTGTCTTGCCGTCTGCGGCATATCCGTCCACACCTTTTACAAGCAGGGTGCCGTAAGGTCTTGGGATTTCCGCATCGTTGGCGAGCAACGGAAGCACGAACTGCTTGGCTGTTCCTGCCGTCACCTTGGTTGTCGAGGTCACGCTGGAACGTGGCTCGTCAATCATGTAGTGTTCCACTTCGGGTGAGTTCACCTTTACCTTACGCGCATTCAGCATGAGCTGCATAAGCGGTGTGTCGTCACTCTTGAACTTGTAGAGTTCTTGGTCGAGGTCACTCTGAATGAGGTTGCCCGGACCGACTCCGCCAGACGCTCCTGCCACTCCGCTGACGGTAGTGGGTGCTCCCGGCACTTGAGTCTGCACACCGGCTGTTCCGGGTGCAGGGGTGGTGGTTGTAGTGCCACCTACTGGTACGTTTTCTCCGTCCATGTCTTAAAATTTTAATTTGTGAATAATGTTATTTGCTATCGGTCTGTGCGAGGTTGCCGGGGGCTATACCGCCTGTCGCGCTCGCGAGATTGCTTACTGATGCCATTGCGCCCGGCACTTGGGTTCTCAACCCTGCACTCCCGGTCGTTGGCTTTACTTTCTTGCCCTCTGGAGGAAACTTTACGACTTCTCCTTTCATGGCTACATGGCTTCGTTGGCAATATCAAAGATGCTTTGTGATTTCTGTTTGCCGGGCGCACCGCCATTCTTGCCGTTCAGTGGTGCAGTGCCGTCGCCTTTGTCTCGCTTGCGCAAGCCTTCCACAATCTTGTCATTGCGTCCGGCGACACGTCCCTCTTCACTTGCTGAGGCTACATCGCTGTCATGGTTGATGGCATTCACGAACATTGCAAGAGTCTCTTTCGAGAACTTGCCCATAACGCCGTCACGAACCACGGTCAAAACGGCATCAACTACAGCGTCAATCTGTTCGTCGCTCATGCCACGCTCTTCTTGGAATTGACGAAGGGTTTCAAGACTTGCGTCCATGTTCTTCTCATATTCCTCGTCAAGCTGTCTTGACTTGGCTACACGCTCCACATAGTCCTTGTTGGCTTCGGCTATCTTCTCCTGCATTTCAGGATCGTCAAGCACGTCCTGTATTTCTATGCCGAAGTTTTTTACAAGCCCGACGTATGGGTCGTTACCATTGTGCATGTCAGCAAGGAACTGTGCACTTCTCGGGTCAGCGGCAAACATGTCGGACATGGCCTTTTCCCTGTCCTTGTAGCCGCTAAGATCCTGCTCGTATTGGTCGTAATCGTCGTAAATCTGACCGTAAATCTCCTCATCATCCTCGAACTTCTTGTCGGGATATTTCTTACGCAGCCGTTCCAACTGTTGGTCGCGTCTGCTCTTAACTCCGTTGTTATCAGCCATTATCTTCAAAATCTTTAGGATGTGTCATATTCATTTGCAAAAATACCTATATAAGATGTGGACTGACTTTTAACTTTTGTGACCTCGTTTCTGTAACTTTGAGGAAACAATCGGGCACTTTTATGAAATACTTTGGCAGCATTCTTGAATTTACACGCGAACGTAATAACGACCTCATGAGGGCATATCGGGAGAAACTCGCAGAGGCATCCATCATCGTGATGCCGGTCATCTTCGAACTTGTCGCTCAGTCTCCGGCTTCTCGCTTTTGGGTGAGCGAGGAGAGGGCTGCTATTGTCATTTCAGCAATGGCAGCTGGAAAACCGATGCCAAGGATGAGGAGCAACAAGCGTGAAATGTTTGAGGAGATTTACCGAAGGTTCGTTATACTACGTGAGAAACAGCCCGACAAATCGGTGTACGAACTTGTGACGAAAATAGTAAATCAACCTGCACCGAAATTCTATCTCACGCCTCGTACAGTGGGCGAATTTATTTACCGAATAAAGAATGGATGGTATGACAACCAATGTGATAGATACAGAGATTGCACGCTTACTCGCTGAAAACGACCGGCGAAATGAGGTGATGTTCGCTCACTTCGACCCGGTCACGGGTGAAGGGTCCATAGGGGAACGTGTGCGAGTGTGTATCTCTGACTTTGCCATACCCGTCCAATGGCTCCCTGTAGAGATGATGAAAATACAAATGGTGAAGAAACTTGTCAAGGCTGGGTCTATCGACAAGTTTCTTTCGTCTGTTCTCCATGTTGAGCCAAACGATGATGATTACATCAAGGTCTCGCGTAAGCTCATAAGGCTACGCTTCAAACACGACTTCCCTTTCTGGGCGGCTACGCTCGTCTATATCCACAACAAGAAGGCTGGTAAGGACGTGTTGTTCCGGCTTTACTATCCGCAGCGTATTTTGGTGTCTCGTTTTGAGGCAAAGAGAAAAGCTCGTCTCCCTATACGACTAATATTGTTGAAGGCTCGACAGTGGGGTGGTTCTACTACAACACAGCTCTACATGGCATGGCTCCAGTTCAACCATCGAAAGGGACTAAATTCACTTATCATTGCACATCAAGGGGCGGCTTCTGACGAAATCAAGGATATGTTCGACCTCATGATTGACAGATACCCGGTAGAGTTCCTGCACAAACTGGGTGAGGCATATTCCGAGAACGAGCCGAAGTTGGTTGGTGTAGGTAAGTCTGGCTCCACTCATCGCGTACCACAACGCAATTGCAAGATTAAGGTTGGCACTGCTGAGCGTCCTAATGGATGCCGTGGCGGTGCCTATTCTCTTGTGCATTTGTCAGAGGTCGGCTTGTGGCAAAAGACAGAAGGTAAGTCACCGCAGGACATCGTGCGTTCGGCATGTTCCGGTATTCTTTTGGAACCATTCACGATGATCGTAATGGAGAGTACACCGAATGGAACAGGAAACTTCTTCCACACAGAATATACAGCTGCTGCAGATCCTACAATCAAATCACAATATGAAGCTCTTTTTATATCGTGGTTTCAGATTGAGCAGTATTCCAAGCAGTTTGCTTCGGCTGACGAAATGCGTGAATTTGCACAATGGCTGTACGAAAATAGAGAGAATGCCTATGTGCCGTCAAATCGTGAGGAGTCCGGACGCTACCTTTGGTCGTTATGGGAGAAAGGGGCTACACTGGAGGCCATCAACTGGTATATAGAAGAGCGTGCAGGTAAGGACGACTTTGCTGTAATGGCTTCCGAGTTCCCTTCTGATGATGTAGAGGCTTTCGTTCATTCTGGTTCTATGGTGTTCGACAAATACAGTGTCAAGAAGTTCGAGCGGTTCTGCAAGCAGCCTCAGTATATCGGTGAGGTGTATGCTGATGGAGACGAAGGAGAGGATGCACTTTCCAATCTCCGTTTCCGTGCAGACAGGCAAGGATTGCTTTCTATATGGGCAATGCCGGAAACATTCGAAGGCTACGAAGTTGTCAACCGTTATCTTACCGTTGTCGATGTGGGTGGACGTTCCAATAAAGCTGACTGGTCTGTTATCGTGGTATTCGACAGGCTTAGTATGATTGATGGTAGCGAGCCGCCGTCTGTGGTGGCTCAGTGGTACGGACATTGCGACATTGACCAACTCGCTTGGCGTGCAGCACAGATAGCGGCGTTCTACGACAATTCTCTTCTGGTTATTGAGTCTAACACGTTGGAGACTCACGACAAGGAGCGTCAGGTGGAAGGTGGCGACCAGTCGCAATATATACTCAATCAGATTTCAGACATCTACCCGAACTTGTATGCACGCAAGCAGTCGGAGGATGAAATAAGGAAGGGCGCACCGCGTAAATATGGCTTCCATACCAATGTGTCAACAAAGCCGATGATTATCTCTACCCTCATCAAGGTGGTACGCGACCGACTCTATATCGAGCGCGACAAACGCTGTCTGGATGAATACAACACCTATGAGCGAAAACAGAACGGTGCGTATGGTGCTATTACTGGCAAACATGACGACTTGCTTATGACACGTGCAATAGGTCTGCATATCTGCTTCCGGGAAATGGATATGCCTGAATGGGTTCCTATTGTTAACCGTACACTTAGAAAAGACAGAAGCCCCGTTTCCGAGGCTTCCATCTGATAGTTTTATTAAGACGCTTGTAACATCTGCTGTGCCTGTTGCATGGCAGATGCGTTTGCGTTTTGCTGAACCTGCTGCGCAAGTTCCGGAGAAATGCCGTCCGGCACCTTGCCTTGTTCCAGCTGTTCCCTTTGTGACTTGATGCTCTGCAGCAACTCGTCGGCAAATGGAAAGTCGCCGTGTTCCAACAGCTGCTCCACGCTGATGGCGTTCTTTTCCCACAACTGCATAAGCATGTCGTTGGTTAGAGCGCGGTATGCTGGGGTTGCTGTGCTCTCCACAATCGAAAGGTCAAACTCTACGTCGCGTATCTTCTTCGGGTCGTACTCCACAATGGTAGAGTTCTTTCCTGCAATGTTGAATACACGTGGCGTGTCGTAAAACTGCTGAATGTTCTTCACGTCCTTATACGCTCCTTCTTTTACGAAAGAAGAGAACGTGTCGAGCAAGTCAAGCAGAGACGTTGAGGCGTTCTGTGCCTGTTGATTGTACAGACTGGCCGACATACCCGAATAACCGGGCTTGCCTTGCAATGCGCCGTTAACGCCGGATATGTCTTCGAAGAACTTCAACTGCATGCTCAGCAACTCTGAGATACCTATCTGTGTGCAGTTGTTGGCTATCTGCTGAGGCAATGGCGTTCCGGCCTTCGGTGTCTTGATCATGATGATGCCGTTGAAGCGTGCCCATTCGTCGGCAACGTCGTCCATTGACATTCCCTTCGGTAAGCAGTCTTCCGGGAACAACAACACACCTTTTGCCGAAGCTCGCATAATCCAGTCGTACATCGTAATCAAACGGTTTGTGTATCGCTGCTGGTCTATTACATTGCTGACAAAGCTATGTATCTCACCGTCAATGAACGGATATGCTTTGAACACATACGGATGGCTCTTGTGCTCGTATGGGGTTTCGCCTTCTTCCAGAATGTCACCAAACGGAGTGAGCATGTAATAATACCAGTAGCTATCCATAAACCACTCCCAACGGATAAGCGGCACATCGCTCTCGTCCATACCAAGCTCACGGGCCTCTTGTAAACGCTTGTTGTTTTCGTCTGTTACAAGGGCTTGGAAATCCTCAATGTCTATCTTGAACACATCGCCGTTGTTTACGTCATGGCAGCGGACACGTGGCTTGCTTTCTTTCCTCCACACTTCTATTACACGACAACGCGATGTGTCGTATGGCACAAGGAAGTCATAATAACCTTGTAGAGGATAGCCGAAGTTGTCAAAAGTAGCACTGAGATATGATTTGTCTTTGGCAAACTTGTATATCTCGGCCAGACGGTTGTAATCGTTTCCGTCCTTGGCAAAGCGTCCGCACAGTTCCTCAAACGATATGTCATGCACCTCGCCCACACAACTGCAATCCCAACCTCGAAAATCCCTCATGTTGTTATCGATGAAGAAGTTGTTGGGCTGTACATAGTCGGTCCAACAGTCCAGCTTGTTTTCTCGCCAGCCATACCACTTACGCTGCACGACAAAGCCCGATATAAGGAACTCCTCCATACATCGTGCGTTTATTTCTGTCATGCGGTTCAGCTGCATGTTGCATTGCAACACGGTACTCATCGTCTCGCCATATCGCTGCTCGTCGCGGTCTCGTGCCGTACAAGTGGGTTCCTTGGCTTGACTGCGGTATATACCAAGTACAGCTTGTACCATACGACGAATGAGGTTGTTCTTCAAGGGTACATTACCTTGCTTCTTGATGAGTTCCTCTTCGCGTATTTTTCGACCATTCACACAAACGTAGTCATCCCACTGCCGTCCGTAGGTGTAGTTCTTGTTACGTTCACGGTCTCTGCGAAACGTATCCATAGCAAGCCAATACTGCTGGGCTTGCCACAATACCTCAAATGCACGGTTACCGCCCAACGTGTGCTTGGCTGTAGCTACGCTGTCCATTCCTTCATGAGGCATGACAGCACTCGCCTTATGTAATTTTCTTCTTGCCATATTTTTATAATTTGGGACGTGCAAAGGCAGTGCAAACCGAGAGCAATGAAAGCTCGCTTTCAATTGCCGAGGTGCAGCCTGCCTTCGCGAATGCAAAGGTAATTCCTTGCACCGTCCTTTGTTGTTTAACTATTGTTGCTTCAATCTGCCGATGTCTTCAAGCATCTTCGCACGTGTACTGAACATCGTGCTGACAATCGAGTCTCGTTCCTCAGCGCTCTTGCAGCGTAGATACTTCGACGTGAGTTCCTTCATGTCGTGCTTGTATCGTTTCAAGCGCATGTGCTGGCGCATGTCATTCGACTGACGTAGCTGCTTCATTCCCTCGCGGTATGCTGCACGGTCGGTCTTCTTTATCTTCGACAATGCGGTCTCTTGCTTGGCAATAGCATCGTAATCACTCAGCAACTGTTTGGTTTCCTCGGTTTCCATTCTGCTGTTCAACTTCTCCTTGGCAATTCTAAACACCTTTTGCTGCTTCTTTTCTGAAATGGAGTCACTTTTTTCCGCAGAGCGCATCCAGCCAGTAAGCGGAGCTTCACGCATCATCTTGTATCTGGCATATCGCTCGGCAACCTCCGCAGGTGTCATGCCTTTCGCCTCTGCTGCCGTCATATCCAACTCTTCCAAATACACCTTGTCAAGCTGGCTCTGAGGACAGTTAAGAAGACGAGCTGCAAGCAATGCACATTCGTGCGAAGTCTTTGCGTCATTACCGCAGAAATCCATAATGGCAACAGTCCAGTCCGTGAATGTTTGAGGATTAACGCCAGTAGTCATGCCTCCAAGGATATTCAACACATCGTTGGCACCCTGTACCCAGTCATAGTCAAACTCTTTCAGCATTTGCCTCATATCGCTTATTATCGGGTTCTCCCTGCCTTGCTGCGCCCAACTTTGTTCTGCATAGCCAAGCACCTTGTTTATGCCACCCTCAAACACATCACCATAGGTCAGACCTTCCATTGGAGCAAAGACGGATTGTTTTGTAGCGTCTATCAACTGCTTCGCCCTTTCTTCATTGTCTCCCGTCAATGCCAACAAGACAGACGTGCCGCCAATACGCCATAACCACGGCAATATCCAACCGAACATTACAAGGTTCACGCCATTTTTGACCTTTGCAGAACGTATCTCGCGCTTGGCTTCTGCCCTTGCTTTTGCCCATTCCGCATCGCTCCAATAATCTTCTGCATTGGGATGAATGGTGCGAAGAATCTGCTTAGCAACATAATCTTCACTAACCTCACCGCTGAATATTCGTTTGAGGTTTCGTACCGAATTATGTGTCTCGCGAGTGTAAGCGGTTGAGGAGTTGCGGAACAACATGGCACTTGTCGCATAGAATGTATGGTCTATCTGGATGGGAGCCATATATGCGCCCTCACTCGACTGCTGTGACTTGTTGAAACACATCTCCGCATCCTGCACGGCTCTGCGCTCCGCACGTTCCTCTTCCATGCCCCAACGCAGATATTTCCTTTTCTGCGCCTTATACACACAATGGCTGCCAACTGCAATAGTCCATGCGTCAACTCCGATATTCGGCAACATACCATAGGATGCTGCTTTCATTATCTTGTTGTCATATTCGGTTTCTCGCAGACGATAGTCACCAGTAGTACGGCTCAGGATACGCTTGCGGAAGTTAGGCATATTCTTCCATGACCACTTCAACGCAGGAATACCGCCAGTTGCCAACGCCTCTGCCATGTCAACAGCGTTCACCTCTCCGAAGAAAGCAGGGAGTGAAAGGGTCTGCTTTAGTGCCGTAAATGGACGGAATGCTATCTTGCCCATCGTTACGCCCTTTGCGCCTTGAACCATCAGTTGGTCAAACTTGGCACGTTGTGGTTCATAGCAATCCGTGGCTATTGCTGCGCACTGCTCAAAACGTTTCCAAAGCTCCTTGCCTGAACCATAGACGCTGCTCATATTCATAACCTGCTGCTTAAAGCGGTTGTACGAAAGCAGTGTGCCGATGTCACGGTTGAGTTCCGCAAAACTCTGCCAATGGCTCATTTCGCCTACATGCTTTGCAAGCACGTCCAGGAAGCTCATGTCTTTTAAATTCCAAAGCGCAACACTTGCTACACGTTTCTTTATAGCTCCAGTCTGCACACTGATGCGGTCATTGTCGGAGTTACTTTGTCCATTCTCTACATCACGCTTGAGAGCGTCCTTGTCTCTCACGAATGGGAAATATTTTTCAATGGAGTCCATGTGCGTGCCGAACATTCTTGTATAAACTACATCACTCTCCATACCGATTGACGGCAAGAAGTCCTCCTGCACCCAATCCGCAAACTCTTTCAGCTTCGGATCAAGCGCATCGGTTATCTGTTCCATCGTCTCGTCCGTGATACCCATTCTCCGGTTTGTAGCCTTACCCATCGGCATTTTCTCAACAGCGTAAAGATATAGCAGTCCGTCTTGCGCTATCTCGTATTCGCGCATATCCGCACCGTCATAGTATTTCACAGTTGCCGACTTCTGCGTCTGGACATAACCATACAGGTCGAGGTACTTGTACTTCTTGCCGAAGATTTCAGCAGCCTTGTCGTCCATCTGCTTTTGATAACGTTCTTTCAAGAGCTGCTCGTTGTCTGTGGAGTCAATCCAATGACGCATGAAGTAATCTTGCATATAGCCCTCGCCATTTGGGTTCTTGCTGCCGAACATCTTCAGCATCTGGTCAAAAGTAGAAAGCGGTTCAAACGCAAACCTTGCCACCCAGCTATTGGCAAGCCATTGAGCCTTCGTGTCTGGTCTGTGTCCTTTAAGTTCACGCCCCTGCATATCGGAGTTGGCAAGATGGTGTATTTTGTTCACACGTTCTTTCTCCGCCTCTTTCCATTGCTTTGCACGTTCTACACTCTCGCCAAGTACACCGCCAAGGCTGTCAGCCAAATTGTTGTATGCCTCAATTCTGTCAATCTTCAACTGCTTGATTGTTTCATCAATAGCATCCTTGAACTGCTTGAAGGCTTCTTCTGTCATCTGCCCAGCATTCATTTCCTCTTCGGCTTTTTTGACTTCGTCCTTGAACTGAGCCACGGCTTTCTTGCTTTCGCTCACTCCGTCTACATACTGCTTAGCGAGTAGTAATCCTGTATGTTCAAGGGCGGCATTGGCGGCTATCTGTTCATTGGTGTTCGACATTCTGTCGGTTGCTTCAAGTATCTTTTTGTCCAATTCTTCAACAGAGAGGGGCTTGGCCGACCGGAACGCTTTCATTATGGCCTGTCCGTCAGCATCAAGCTGTGCTTGCACATCTATGCCTTTTGCATCAACTTTACTTGCTCTAATCCTCTCCAATCTGCCCAATCGAGTTTCACCTGCACGCAGCTGGTTGCCTACCATAACATCCATAACCTTGTCAACATACTTGCTGATGTCTTTTTTCCCATGAACATTTTTTACCGCAGAAAGGATTCTGTTGTATTCGTATTTACTCATGTCATCAAGCAATCCATTGTCAAGAAGGATTTGGGCAAGATCTGTCACGCTTTTCACCGTCCAAAGGTCATACGCTCTCTGACGTGCCATTGCCTGACGCAACTTGTTAAGATTGCCACCGATGGCTCTCATTGCATCCTGCTTGGCTTGCCAGTTGTCGGCGTTGGCTTGGCTTGCCTCAGCCTTCATCTTAGTGATGGTTTCTTCAAGTCCCATATCACCGTCGCGGAACATAATGCCCTCATCTGCAACATTTTTGGAATAACCTTCGTTAATCTCAAATAATGTAGGTATCTTTGCATCCGAAGAAAGGAATTCACCAGAGTACGTTACGGACGTAGGGAGTAGGGAGTCTTTTATCTCCATAACTCGCTGGCTGATACCTTTCTTTTTTGATTTAAAGAAACTCTTTGCAGTAAGGTTTCCCTTTTTTGTACTGCACACCTCTGTAAGATTATACAATCCGTTACCTGCGTGTTTCAAGAAGAAGAACAACTTGCGTCCGTCTTTCTTATCAACACCATAGAGTATGCCGTCTGGCTGGTTCAACACGTCCACCATATTCTGAATATCTTCATCTGTAAGTGGTACATTGTTGCCTTTATCCTTTTCATTCTCGCCATAATGGTCTGAACGAATATGGTTCAAGTCAGATGGATTGAGAACAAAGTCCACAAACTCCTTGAACTTCAAGCCAGACAATTTCTCCAAGTATGCCTTGCCATCTACGCTCAGCATACCGATGCTTGCAGGTTTCCCAACAAACTCTCCTGTCTTGGCTTTTTCAAACAACTCGGTTACTCGTTGTTTCATGTCTGCTATAGTTGTAGCGACTTGTGGATTTTGCTCATGCTTACCGTCACTGAACTTCATTTCACCGAAACCTGTCTTCCTGCGCATAACCTCAGTATCAGCGGCATCGAACACAGTAGGCTTACCACCATTCTTCTTACGCTCGTATGCCTCATGCAGAACAAACGCCCAGTCCTTATCACCCCACTTCCTCTTGCTGGGGATTTTCAATCCGTCCAACAATTTTTGTAGAGCCTTTTGGAGCATGGCTTTCAGTTTGCCCCAGAACGTAAGTTCTTCGGCACTCATCTTCTCGAAGCCTTTCTCACCGATACGTCCGGCAAGGTCAGCTCCATATTCCTCTGTTGCATCACGCTTGAACTGCTCACGCTTCTTTCCGGCCTCGGCATGTGCTGCTGCCATATCTGCATAGTATGAAGCGTTGGCATCCTCGCCATTGGCTACATGCTCCTTGCGTTTCTTCTCACGTATGCGGTCCACCTCTGCATCGTACATCTTCTGCGCCATACGGTCAATGGTACCGCGTATCTCGTCCTTAGACACACGATAGAGTTCATCAAGGGCATTGTTCAGCTTAGCCTCATCAGGGAACAGCACACGCAAACCATCGTGACCCACAACCTCATGCACAAACGTATTCTCAATGTCTGCCATGTTAGCATTGTTGGGAACAACAATAGTCACCTCGCCAGTCATAGGATTGAAGCTACCCTTCATTCTGCGCTGGCGCACGGAAGGTAATGCAGCCACTTCTTCCTCTGTACGGATGATGCGCACTGGAGTATGCAGACGTTCGGACAGCTCGGTCACTCTCTCGCTCATCGCACTTTCCATTGCTTCCTTCGGTTCGCCTACCCACTTGCCGGCCATCTTCGCATTGATGCGTGCTATGTCTTCGTTACTGACGAATGGCGTGTGTCCTTCGCGTCCGGGAATAACATCGCGGCTTTCCCAGTTCTGCTTGTCGAGTGCAAGACTCTCCTCCGGTGTCAACTCCTTGCCGTCAAGTTCAAAGCGGTAACCCATCTTCTCCAACTCTCTGCGCACTTGTGGTACAAAGCGATTGTAGTCACGGTGGGTCTTCAGCTCCTCACGCTTTCCCGGATGCTTCTTCCAGTACTCGTCAATGAGCTTCGCTTCCTCCTCACGGGTGAGCACCTTGTCTATCTTGCTCCAGCGTGAAAGATACAGCGTGCGGCCATTGTTCCACTGATGGGCACCGGTAGGCAACAGAGCATAGTCTGCGTGGAACGGCTCGTCTATCTCCGATTTCGGGATGAGGCTGCGTACCACAACAAGGTTAGGTCTCTTGTATGCCTCGCCAAACTGCGTGTTCAAAGGTGTTTCGATGGCATGGTCGTATGGGTCGTATGCTGCCCACGTGCCCTTGTCTTCGGGGTTCTTCTTCAGGAAGTACTGCAACTGTGCCTCCTTGGTCTTAGGTTTCACGAATTTCAAACCGTCATTGATCTGCAACTCTGTACTCTTTTTGCCGTCAACCATGATGTAGCCATTCTTGTTGAGTTCGTCCAGCTTGCGCTGCTGCTCCTCGGTGAGTTCCACCTTTGGAGGTGCAGAATAGTTCCAACGTCTGCCTTCCAATGTTCTGCGCTCGCCTGTCTCTGCATCGGTAAATGCCATAGGCGAACCCAGTGCATCATCCTCAAAGGCTTGCACATTACGGTAAACAGGAACCAACTCACTCTCCGGCAAAGACTCCAGTTCCATTGCCTTCGGATCATCCTCATCAAGCAGACGGAACTTGGTCTTGTCTTCTGCGGTCTCATCCTCATCGTCTGCAACGACATCAGTAGCTGCGTCAACACTTGCGTCCATTTCGGCATACTTCTTTTCCTTTTCTGCCATTTCTACCTTCATGGCCTCGGAATATTCCTCAAACTGACGCTTGGCTTCTTCGAGTTCCTTTCCAAACTCAAACGGCTTACCTTCACGCTGCTTTAGTTGTTCTAACTCTGATTTGCCGTGCTGTACCATACGTGTAGCAATGTCGAACCGCTCGGCAAAGTCCCTACCTGTGATTACATTCTCGGTGATGTCCTCAACGGCATTGCGCAATAGCGACTGCTTTACAGGAACATTATTCAGACCAAGTTCAGGGCATGAGTAGGTCATTTTGCGGTGTATCTCTGCAAAGAGCGAACCGCCAATGTTCTGCGTCTCACGCGACATCTCGGTCTTTACAACGAAGTCATAGCCACCCAACGACAATGTGAGGGTGTTGGTCTGTGCCGCATTGCCTGGGTGTTCTTTCATAGCCTTTACTGCATCGAGGATTTTCTTGTTGTGTTCCTTGATGAAGTCGGACATGGCATCAACAGAACCGAACTTCTGTTTGCCTACGGTTATCTCCGTAAACTTGCCATCGGGGAATGCCTTTTGCACGGCAAGCAGGTGGGCGTTGGCTTCCTCTGCTCGCTGCTCTGCGGCCTTTATTTGTCCCTCCAGCTTGGGCTTGGCATTGTGGATATAGGTTTGGTCGGCTTCCCACTGCTTTTTGCGGCTTTCGTACTTGCGCACATTCTTCTCCGCATTGTTTTTCAGCAGGGCGTATTCACTACCAGAGAGTTGAGCAACAGTGTCGCCGAACACATCTTCTTCCTCTTCAAGCACACGGTTATTCATGCTGTCCTGCATCAGTCGGTCACCCTCCATAACACTATCAGCAATCGCACCTTTGGTCTTCAATCGCTGATATGCAGTTACGTCAAGACTATCTTCCACACCAAAACGAAGCACACGGACTGGTTTATTCCATTGCTTGTGAAGATTGCCCTGTCGCAAGATGCGGCCGTTGCGTTGCGTGTAGTCCATCGGACGGTTTGGCGCATCAAGGTGTATAAGGGTATGCAGACGTTCCTGTATGTTTACACCAGTACCAAGGGTTGCAGTACTACCGAGAATAACACGAACCTCACCTCGGTTAACCTTGTCGAAGATTTCCAACTTCTTCTTGATGGTCATGCCGGGCTTCATTACGACAACCTCGCTTTCGGGAACACCCTGCTGGATGAGTTTCTTCTTGATGTCCTCATACAGGTTGAAACCGCTGCGCTTATTCTGGTAGTGGTCGGCAAAGATGGCTACAGTACCCTTGTAGTCGTCAGTCTCTTTCAACGAACGCAAGGTTTGGCGTACGGCCTCGTTAGTCTTACTCCTCGGATCATCCTCTGCGTGCATTTCCACAAGTCGGGCATCAACAGCGGCTCCTTGAGCAATACCATACATAGTGAGAGGTATGCTGCTGTTTTCCTTCTTCTCCTTGCCGCTCATTTTGTCAAAGCGTTCAAGTTCTTCACGCACATATTTCATCACACTGCGAAGAGCGCGTGTCTGTGGTAGATAGATGTCCTGCGCCTTGCCGCCCTCCATTTCTGGTATCTTCTTCACAAGTTCCGTCTGGTCTTTGGTCAGCACGGTGTCTGCTACCCCTGACCATATACGAACCAATTCGGGCAGGTTCACATATCCGGCAAAGCGGTTCACTTCCTTGAACTTGCCGCTTGTGTTGAACTCTGGCATTTGCTGTATATTGCCGAAGTTGCGCACAAAGTCGTCAAAGTAGTAGATACCATATTCCTTCATGGTGTCCTTTGGCATGAGATAACGCATGAAAGTCCAAATCTCTGCTGCTGTATTACTGATAGGCGTACCAGTGGCGAAGATAACATTGCGACCGTTATTCTTCTCCAATATGGCTTGCGTCTTCAAGTACACTCCTTGCGACTTCTTACTGTATGATGGGTCAACGCCTTTCACACCGCGCTGCATGGCTGTTGCAAAACCGAGGTGTTTGTATTCGTGCGCCTCGTCAATGAGCAGGGCATCAATTCCCATATCATCAAAGTTCTCCACATCATCCGTGCGGCGATCGAGCATTTCCTGCGCCTTGACAGCTGCGTTCTGCTTGGCAACGGCTTTCTTCTTTTCATTGTTTGCTGTGCGCTTCTTTGAGATACCTTCTGACAATGCTGCCATTTCTGCTTGGAGGTCGGCCAATTCCTTTTCAGCACGCCTTGTTATAGGGTCTCTGCCGCTGGAGTCTGCCTCACGCATCTGTTCAAGCACAAGCATCTTTTCGTCTATCTTGTCCTGCACAAACTGCATCTGACGCTCGTCACTGTCGGGGATAAACTCAAAGGTACTCTGAGGTACAACTATCATATCCCAATCGTTGTACTTGATTTTTGCATAGAAATTCTTTCTACCTTCCGCATTGCGGTCATTATCTTCAAGCGTAAGTATCTTGGCATTTGGATAGAGTTCCTTAGCTGAAGCTGCAAATTGTCCTACGGTAGCATTCTGTACCACGATCATAGGCTTGCGTGCCGTACCGAGTCTGCGCATCTCCATTGCGGTGGAGATAAGGGTGAATGTCTTGCCTGTTCCTACCTCATGGGCAAGCAGCAACGGCTGCATTGTACCTCGTACAATGGCTTTACCTTGGTGTGAGCGCATTTTGAACTTGTGTGTTGCGCCACCGAAGTATTCAGGCACAAAGTCGTCAGGTATGCTCATAGGAACATAATTGTTGAAGCGGTCGTTATACTCTTGCTCCATGCGTGCTGACAAGTCCGCGTCACTCTGCATCTTTCCTCGCGCCCAGTCCTTGAAGTCCTGACGTATCTCATCTATCTTGGCTGCACATGCTGCCGTAGCCTCACGGTCTGTGATGGTTTCCGTTGTGCCGTCATAATGCTTTTCCGTACGTGACACGATAATGCTTTTGTTCTGGATTGCGGCTGAAATGAGTTCATGGCCCATTATTGTTTTCTTAAGCATTTCACTCACAATACCCATTGCGCGGTTCTTCTCAACGTTCACACCATAGGTCGGGGCTTTCATAAACCATGTTCCACCAGCTGCTGTGAAATGCACGTCTATGTCGGTACGCTCTTTCACATACTCGTCATATAGTTTTGGGTCAAGCCATGACGAACCGAGCGTGAAGTCTATCAAGTGTGCAGGAATATTCATAGGAACCACATCCTGCAATGCCTTGATATTCTTGCTGTATTCGCCATTCTCATTGTTGGCCTCAGCTTGTTTCAGCTTCTCTCTCACGTTACCGCTCAGATACTGGTATGACACTTCCATCTGTCGTGTCGTAGGGTCTTCAAAGCCGAGTCCGCTATCAATGATTTCACGCTTCACTTCCGCCTCGCTCTTTCCGAGCTGGCTTGCAATGTAAGGAACATCAATGCGTCCGTTCTTGAACATGCTCACCACAACACCGTCCTTGACATTCTCAGGGTGCGGCTCGCTTTCCTTTTCCACGACACGGCCTTTCATCACGTCGGCCTTATCGTAGGTCTTGACAACGCCTCCCTTGCCGTCTCCTTGCTCCTTATATGTCTCCAATGAGAACACATTAGGATAGTCCACATCATTGCGCAACCATGCTAATTGGTTGTTTTTGTTGAAATGGCCGTAGGTATTGACAAAGGCATCGTATGCCTTGTTGAGTTTGGCAATCAATGGTTTCAGTCCTGCATCACTCTCGTTCTCTGTCTGGTACTGCATAACATCGGCCAATGCACTTTTGATGGCAGCATAAGCAGTGAAACACTCCTGCTTGGTGTGTCCCTTTATCTTCTTGTCGTTCACTTCAAGAGGATAGTAACCGCCAAAGCTGGCCAAAACAATCTGGCCGTCTTTCATATACATTTCACCAAGTTTCTTGCCGTCCGCTGACGCATCAAGCACAAGTGAAACATCGTGGTGATCTGTAGTGGTAGCTTTGCTGCTATCTTCTTCAGTGAACGATTTAACGAAATCAACCAGCATCTTGCCTTGGTCTTTGCCGCTTACCGGGTAGAGTCCCTTGCTCGTAGGTCTGAATGTATCACCTTCCTCAAAGGCAAAGCGCATTTCACCGGCCATGTGGTCTGGGTGCTCGATGAAATACTTGTTGTAGTCCATGGAGAGTTGTTTGGCCTTGCGTGCGCCCGGTTCTTCATATTCGGCCGTGCGCTCACCGCTGATGCTGCTCACGTCAATGGCTTGTGCCGACTTCTGACCATTCACTCGCTTGCGGATAACGATGATGTCCGACGTGACGGTTGTACCGCCAAAGGTCTTGTTATTCATGCGGAATGCTCCGATGAAGTCCGAACCTCCCTCGTTCACAACCCAGTCGCGCAAAGCCTTGCTGTTATCGAGCGTGCCGTTTGAAGAAATGAAGATACCCAATCCACCCTCACGCAACTTACGCACATTCTTGGCTATACAGAAGTCGTGGATATTGTGGAACTTCTTAGAAAGGTCACTGTCGCCTGTGGTGTCATTCACACGCAACCCGGTAACGAAAGGTACATTGGTAATAGCCAGATCCACACTGCCATTAGGTATGCGTGTCTGCTCAAAACCTTGTATCTCCACCTTGGCATCGGGATAGAGCAATGAGAGAATGCCGCCAGATGTGCCGTCTATCTCAATGGCGTGAATGTTACTGCGCTCGCTTACCGTTGTAGGCATCTGTCCCAAAATGTTGCCAATACCTGCAGAACCCTCTAAGATGTTGCCACCCTTGAAACCAAGCTGATTTGCAATGTCCCAAAGTGTATCAACAACGTATGCAGGGGTGTAGTAGGCACTGTTAGCACTCATAACGGCTTGCTCGTAGGCTTCTTCTCCAAGCAACTCACGTATTTTCTTGTTACGCTCACGCTGTTTCCAGTCATAGCCTCCGTCGCTGAAAGCGGCTCCAAGACCACCCCAACCACTGAACTGTCTAAGCACACTCATCTGCTCGGGAGTGGCTGTCTCACCGCTCTCAAGTAATTCATGCGCCAACTCAATAGCCTTGATATTGGCCTCTATTCTGCCATTCACCGAAGTAGGGGCATGGTCTGCGCCACGCTCTGAATGGTTGTTGCGTGTATTCTTCGGATGGGTCAGTCCATGAAGTCCAGCGGACACAGCCCTATCTTTGCCAGTGCTTTGTCCTCCTCGTCCTCCGTCAGGTCTTCCACCTTCTTGTGCAGCTGTTTTGCGAGGGCTTCCTTGGCTTTCTCGTAGTCCTTGCTGTTGTCCACTATTGTCGGCTGGCACTGTTTCGGTGCGTACCGCATCATCATTTCGTTGTAATCCATTGTCTTTCTGTTCATCGAACAGCCCGGCAAACAAATCACCTACTGGCTGCTCTGGTTTAACTTTCTTAGTTGCATTTTTCTTGGATGCAGGCTTTGGCTTGTCTGCTGGTTCCTCTGATGATGTTGGCTGAACGCCGCCATCCTTGGCACGTCTCGCCACCTCTGCCTTGATATGGGTGCCCATATCCTTGTCGTCGCCATACTCCTTGTCGAGTTTCGACAATTTCTTGTCTGAAATCTTAGGAAGCAATGTGTTGAGGCTCTCGATCTTCGACTTCATTGAATGGTCAGTCATGCCCGGATTGAGAATGTCAACAACATGGAGCTGTATGGCAGTGTCTTCTGGCAATGCCGCAACGGCATCCTCGTTAATACCATCCTCGTAGAAGTCGCCAACGGCTTCATGCTTCGGCTCGGCTGACTCGCTTGGCTTATGGCGCAACTGGTCCGGGTGAGCATTAACCCACATGACAGGAGCAAGGCCGGTGTCAATGCGGATGCCGCCCTCATCGTTAGGCTGCACAACAACTGCATCAGTCCATGTGCGGCCTCCATCGGTTGAATACTGCACCTTGTCACCTGCTGCATACTCTCCTTCATTGGTCACGCCACTACCTATAAGATATTTGTAGGCTTCACGCTGCACCTGCTTCAGAAGGTCAGAATACGTAACATTGCTGTCAACGAAGACATTTCTACCGTAGCGGTCATTGCCGGTGCCTTCAGGATGGTCAACCCGGAACATGATGTGAGTAACTTCAAGGTCGCTGCCTCCAAAGCCATCTACACCCTTGGCTGCTCTTGGCTCAACGCCTATTGTTAGATACAGCTCGCGTCCTTCTTCTAATGGCAGGTGTATAGACACATCACCTCCAATAGGGGAAATGTTGGAAACTGCAAGTGGCTTTTTCTTACGATTGCCTTTCTTATCCGTCTGCTTTGAGTGAGAAGCCTCATAGTGGCTAAGGTTCAAATCAGAAATCAACTGGCTTGCAAGGTTGGCTGCATCCTTGACGGCCTTCTTCTCAGCATTACGCATGTAGCCGTATGCCTCGTTGTAGTCCTTCTCTACCTCGTCAGCCTCATAGTAGCCAAGCAGGGCAAGCTGCTTATTTACCTTGTCGAGGGTTTCATCTACTCGCTCTGCTGCTCCGGTGAGGGCTTGCTCGTCGCTTGAAGTTTCTGCGAGAGCCGTTGCTTCGCTTGCAACAGACTTTGCTTCTGCTGCAACAGCATCTGTATTTGCTGCTGTCTGCTTTTCGGTTTCTTTTCGTTGCTCATTTCTTGTTGCCTTTAATTCATTGTTTGCTTTTTCTGCGGCCACTTGTGCCTTGCCTTCCTCAACTATCATGTTGGCTTGTGCCATTACGTCCTTGGTAGGCTTGTCGAAATTCTCCACGTCAAAGGCTTTCACCTCTTCGTATGGAGTGAGGGCATATTTGTCATAGCCGGGAACATACTCCAGTCCTCCATAGAAAGCCTTTAACCAAGGGCGTACCTTGTCGCCCAATGCTTTAACCATCATGGAGGCATAGTCGCCAAACGACTCATTGCCACGCTCAACCATTGCCATGGCCAGACGCTGACCGACTGACATGAGCTTCTGACGCTGCTCTGCAGTCAGTTCGTCCGGATCACGGAACTTAAACCCGGCATCGCCCTCGTCGTCACCAATACCGAGAATATCACGAATGTCATTCATCAATCCGTTCATTTCCTCGTCACTGACCTCATACTTCGGCTTCTCCGGCTCTATTGGTTCTTCTGTTGGCACGCTCTCTACGCGGTTTGCAGGTTTCTTGCTTGCGATCTTCTTACTTGTCGTTGGCTTCTTCGGCTCCACGGCATCGCGAAGTTCCTGTGCTGTCATTGGCTGGTTGTCTGCAACGGCTTCCTCATTACCAACCATTTCAGCGGCCTTGCGTGCGTCCTCTTCGCTACGGAACATCCAACCACCACTCTCACGGTCTTTCCAACCGCGTGCAGGGGCAAAGCGTCCCTCGCCTGTACGCTCTTTGGCAAACTCCTTGACGGCACGCTCTTGGTCGGCTGTCAAGTCATGGTCAAAGGTAAGGAGAGAAACATCGCTCGTCTTGCCCTTCTTATTGGTGTAGGTTGAAGGAGTGATGGAATAGCCGGCTTCTTCTGGTGTATTGATTTCCACAACGTCCTTCTTCACAGACGAGTACTCGCCAAAAGGCTTAGTCTTACGCTTGCTCGACTCTATCCACTTCTCGAAGTCTTCGAGGTTCACGCCGGTAATGTCAATTCTGCGGCCATTCTCCCAGCCCTGCTCGTAATTGGCAAGGTAGTCGCCCTTAGCCTCGTCTTGATCATTGAAGCCAAGCATAACCTTGTGCTCGTCAAAGCTGCCGTCGGGGTTGTACTGGTCAACAACGAACACCTTGCGTCCGTTCCAACCGTCAATATCATTGGAGAGGAACACGTCAATGTGGTCGCCGTCAACACCCACTGCGCCACGAATGTAGCCGTAAGTGTTGTTCATCTTGCTTTCCCACTGCTTGCCGTCAGCATCAGTGCCCTTACGCACGCTGCCCTGCGGCTGCTCAATGGTGATGTCAAACGTTCCGACTTGCACATGTCCCTTCTTATAGTTGCCGGCTTCCTTCTGTGCCTCGGTGGGGTCGGTGTTCACTTCGGCTGAGGCTGCTTCAATCTTGGCAGACAACGGCTGCTCATTGCCGTCAATATAGTTGGCTACTTCGTAGAGGTCGCCAAACTGCTTGCCGTCAATCTCATAATAGGTTCCTGGATAATTCTTGCTCTTGTCAGGAGCGTCAACCTTGATAACTTCATTGCCATCAACGAACATACGGTGCTTGTAGATTTCTCCATATTCACTTGGCTCCGTCCACTCGTCTTCTGTGTCGGTGATGCGCTCGCTCAGTTTTTCTTCGGCTTCCCTCGCCAATGCGTCGGCATCGGGTTCGTTACCCTTTACTGGTTCTTCACTGGCTACGACTGGCTGTTGAGGCTCTGCACCGCTCCCAGCAACAACCGTAGCTTGTTCGCTTGCCTCGTCTCCTCCAGCTGGCTCTGCGGCTTCCGCTCTCCGTTTGCGTTCTGCAACGGCTGCGTCAATGAGGGCTTGTTGTTCTTTTGGTGTAGCATTTCTGAAATATTCGTTTACGTTTTTGAGAATTTCTTCCTTAGAGGTCACGTCACCGCTGAACATGTCTATCTGACCTGCAGCAGGTGAAGCAGCCTCATTATTGTATGTAGAGAGAACCTTGCGCAAGTCGCTCGGCTTTCCGCTGTTCAGCAGGTCGGCAAGGAGCAACGTAACGCCATCGGTTACACGACTGTCTCCGTATTCGTCGTCAAACAGCCCCTGCTGTCTGCCGTAAGGAGATACCGGCATACCTTCCTTATAGATTTCGGGCGAGTCAGACTTGGCACGACTCACAAGATCAACTGCTGCTGCCAATTCCTTGCTAAGGTCATAGCCGCTCTTGGCAAGTGTGCGGTTGTTGGCAATCTCGTTCAAGCCCATAACAACAGACTGACGAAGTGTTGGTGTGCTGATAATCTGGCGCACGGCATCGGGCGAAGTCTGGAAGACCTTGCCTATAAGTGTGTTCTCGATAAGTTCCTTACCTGCTGCCGACAAAGCATTGCCAGTGCGAAGCTCTGGTAACTGCATTTCGTTAATAACTCCTGCATCCAACAACTGACTGATGGCAGAAGCCACTGATTTGTCGTCGGCATAGTAGTCAGACATGCGGTCAAAGCGGCTGATGTCATTGGTGATGCTTGTGAACACATTGTCAGGAACAATCTTGCCAAGTTTCACGGCGTGCTCTGGCTTGCTCTGTTTCTTCTGCTGTTCAGCGTTGAAACGTGCGAATGTGGTTGCATCGTAGGGCAGGTGCTCGTCCGGGACGAACACCACACGCGGATGCTGCATACCGTCTATCTGCTCGGGAGTGAAACCGAACATGGCTCCAAACTCGCGCAGGTAGTCAATATACGCCTTGTCTGTTCCCTGCTGGGCTGCAATGTCGCCCGACATGGTGCGGTTGTTGCCCGAAAGCACTACCCCGTCCTTGCTGACAATGACTGGTGTCTGCAAAGCTCTGCTGTCGTAGCTGTCTGCCATATCCCTAACAATGCGCTGCGCGTCTTTGTCACGCTTGTAGTCGCGGTCATTCACGCTCTCACCATTCTCATCAACCGGGAAACCTTCAGTAGGCTCGTAGGCATTGTTCACGTCATGGCTGGCTGTGGCTGCTCCTGCCTCAGTGAGGACGTAGTGACCGCGGATTGTAGAACCATCTGCAAGGGTGATAGCATTAGGATTGCCCTCAACCTTGGTGGCTCCGTCCCACTTTGCTTTTATCTTCGGGTTCACGGCATGAGTGCCGACGGCCTCTTGCTCGGCTGCTTTCTCAGCGGCAATGCGCTTGTCTTCCTCCAGACGTGCAACGGCTTCGGCGTGTAGCTTTTCCTCGCGAACCTTGCGCTCTGCCTCCTGCTGCTCACGGATGGCACGCTTTCTGTCATTCATAAGGGAGTTGATGCGCGACCATGCGTTCAAGTTCTCTTCGGCTGCGGCTACTTTGGCGTTATACTCTTCCATGGCGGTGTTGTAGTTGGCCTCTGCTTCCTGCTGCGCCTTTACCATTGCCATTGGTGAACCTTTCAGAGAAGGAGCTTTCTTTGTGGGTTCCTTCTTCTTCAACGCTTCAAGTGCCTTAGTCGCCTGTTCTACTTGCGCTCTCACGATGGCAGTAGTATTTTCATCATTGCCTCCGGTAACCTCGTTGAGAGCGTCAAGGGCTGTCTCGCGGTCTGCCTTCTCAAACATAGGTTCACCGGTTTCCTCGTTGATGGGTACACGCTCCAATGCGGTAGGCTGGCGGTTTGCCTCCTCTTCCTTGCGTTGCTGTTCCTGCTCCAACATCTGTTGGTTATGCTGCTGCAACTGCTCGGCTTGTTCTTGCGGAATACTGATGCCGTTGTTCTGTGTGGCTTCATTGAAGGCACTTTGTGCATACTGCCGCATCTGCTCATCGGTAAGCTGTGATACGTTTTCAGCCGAATTTGGTATGTTTTCACCGTTTCCCTGTACGTTTTCACCGTTTTCTGGTACACCAAGCACGGCTTCATGCTCGGCTTGAATGTTTGCGTATGCCTCATCGAGTTCTGTCTGTGGGTCGATAGCCTCACCAAGAGAGAACAGCTGGTCCGGGCTGGCAAACTTATACTCGCCGGTCTCTGCATCACAGATAACAATACTCTGATCCGAATTGCGCACGTCAATGCCGGAACCATCGGGGAGCATCACGACATTGCCCTTGACAACGTACACTGGCTTGTCGTCAACCTTCATGGTTGCAGGCTGAACAACGCCCATATCCTTATGGGTGTGTCGCTCCACATTGGCTTCAACCTCCTTGCGCTTGCCGTCGGCGGCTTCATTGGAAGCGTCCATAACGCCCTCCATTGCTGCCTTGGCATTGACATAGTAGAGTACAGCGTCCTGCTGGTCTTCGCTTAGTTCCGGATTGTTGACAAGCGGCCAAGGGTCTTCGTTTATTTCCGCAATGCGCATTTCAGCGTCAGCACCGAAGGCATCCTCACACATCTGGTAAGCCTCCTGCATACGCAAAGTAATGGCATCTACCTCGGCCTTAGCGTCGGCATCGCCTTTCTCCACCTTATCCCAAAGCAGACGTGCTTGGTCGTATGCGGCTGCGGCGGCTGACTCTGCCTCCGACATAGGCTGCTCTGCCTCTGCGCTGGCTCCTGCCTCCTCGCTCTTCTGTTCTGGGAACAAACGCTTGATATAGTCTTCTACAGCTGCTTGCTCCTCTTCGGTGCGGTTTTTCGGCTCCTTGCGTAGTGTAGCGTCAACGTCCACGCCGGTTTCCTCCTTGATTGATGCGCGGATGGCTTCCGGACGTTCACCGTCTGCCATTGTCTTGTTGGCTTCAATGGCGCGGTCTATATCCTCAACCATCTTGCCATAGGCCGCAATAGCATCCTTGTCGCCCTCCTTCACAGCCTTGTAGTTGTGCATGACAGTGGCAAAGTCGGCACCGGGTGCAACAGACTCAACAGCGGCTTGCACAACCTTGGCATTGGCGGCTGCTTCCTTGTAGCGTTCACCAACGTCCACACTGTTAAGCTCTGCCTGACGCATGATGTTGGCCTCCTCCTTCTTTGCCTCTTCCTCGGTCTTGAAGTGACGGCTCGTTACAACCTCACCTTGTGCGGTCATAGCCTGTACTGTCACGCCGTTCGCATCCTTATTGGTTGTATAACCAGTGACGGTGCCCATCGGCAACATACGTCCAGTGAGGATATAATATGCCTTCGCTCTTGCGCTCTGACTGACGTTCGGGTCCTGCATGAGGCGTTCCATAGCTTCGTAGCCGTCAAACTCCGGATTGCTCACACGCTCGGCCTTTGCATGTTGGAAGTCAACGTCAAAGGTCATGGTCTTGCCGTCCGTCATGGTCGGCTTGGCTTTTGGCTTGTTCTGCTGCTTAGGTGTGCGAGTGAAGAGCGATGCAAGGTCACCATATCCGTTACGTCTGAGTTCCTCACGTTCCTCCTTGGTGAAGTCGAGGTCACGCGGACTCGCATCCATGCGCTTACGTAGTCTCTCAGCAAAACTTCTTCGGTTGTGGTTGCGCTCCTCCATGGTCTTAGGCTCAGCTATAGGTCGAAGACCGGCAATAACCTGCGGTGCCGACTTGATGCCGTGGCTTACCTTAAAGCCCAACATCATAGCCATGTTGTCCGTCCAGATGTCCATTGCCTTGCGCTTTCTTTGGTCGTCGTCTGCTAACTGTGCGTTCTCGATCCATTCGGGAGTGGCAAAAATTGTCCCCTCGGCAACAGTAGAGGTCATAAGCTCTCCTGCACGGATGCCCACCTTGCCTGCGGTGCTTTCAGTTGCCTTCACCAACTTGTCAGACACGTTGCCCAACACTGGAGATAGGGTACCGGTAACCGAACCGAGCAACATGCCGTGCCCGGTCGCCTTCAACATATCGCCAGCTGAAAACTCATACTCGCCAGTTTCCGGGTTTAATGTTCCGCCCAGCCTCATCTGCTGCTGCATATTCTTCAAGCCCTCGAATGTACCGAAGTTGGCAGAACCTGCGGCCATTCCTGCAACCATACGTCCGGCAAGTGTACGACCGACGTAACGCTCTGCAGCTTCTTTGCTTGCGCCTTTAAGTGCCATCTTGCCACTCAGTTTCAAGGCTTGTTTACCTGCAAAGCTACCGACACCACCCGAAATATAGGTAGTCGGGTCAATAGCCATATTCATTACGGTACCAGTGATGTCGAGCGCACGATGATCTGTGCCATATCTGCCCATCGCATCCATGTCGGCGGCTTCTGTTCCGATGGAGTGGGAGAATAGACGTGCTGCCATATTGTCGGACATCGTCTGTGAGAAGAACGGCTGGTCTGCAACCTTGCGAAGAAGGAACTCCGTCTTGCTCTTAGGCATTCGTGCTTGCACTGCACGCTCATAAGTAGCGTGGTACACCTCGCCTTGCAGGGCTTCCTTTGCAGCTTGCGATACCGTTCTGCCTTTCAACTCCGACGGATGCTCACGGAAGTAGCGGCTGTAGTTCAGCATCTGATTGTCCTTATACTCCTGTGGCATATTCTGCAACACAGACTGCGCCATCTTCTCCAGATTGAACGTGTCCTGACGCTTTGCAGCTCGTTTGATGTCGCGCAAAGTCTCGTCACCTCGTCGCAATGGCATGCCGTCCGGACCGAGAGGAGTGATAGATTTCTTCAGTCTATCCCAGAAACCGCCACCTTCAGCACGTTCCATGTCCTTGCGGTACGCCTCGTCAGCCGCTCTGTCCTCGGCTTCGGCACGCTGCCACTCGTCCTCGATTGCTTTGCGCATAGGAGCCTCATAGTCCAGCTGCGCCTGTTTGCGAACGTCCTCGGGCTTGTTAGGGTCAAGTCCGTTCTCCTTCATGCGGTCTTGGAACTGGTGGGCGAGACGTGCCGTTCTTGCCTCATACTCGGCTTGGTTGGCCTCTATAAGTGATGTAGTGAGCGTACCGTCAGGCAATACCCACTGGGTTTTTGCCTTGCCGTTCTCATATTTCACTCCGTATGGCTGAGGCGACTGCTCGCTCTGCACCGGCTTCTGCCGACTGCCGCCGCGTGCACCACTACCTGCTGGTGCCGGGGATGCGGTGTTGAAGCCGACGACATGAGTAGGAGTGCCAGCCATACGCGCTTGGAACTCTCCAAGTCTGCGTCGCTCGCGTCCTTTCTGTGTCAACGGCTCCATCATGCGGCCAATCTTGGCATTGGTGTTGGCAATTCCCTGCTGCACCTGCTGCTTCATCTGGCCCATCTGCAAGCTCATGCGGATTTTGTCCTGCTCCGTCATAGGCGTGCCTTTCGGCTTCTGCTTCTTTGGCTGTTCCGGGGATGCCGAAACGGCTGAGGCTGGCTTCCGCTGTCCAGAAGATGGGGTTTCCTTCTTGGGTGCCGGTGCCGCCTTTGGTGCATACATACTCTCGAAGTCGTCCATGCTGCCCATGTCAAGCCCCATGCCCTTGGCCTTCTCGTAATACCACTTGCGGTCTTCACCGTTGGCAAGCGAAGACTTGAACTCTGCTTCACTGCCAATATTGTAGCCCTTGGCTTTCAGTTTGCCGTAGAGCCACTTGATGTCGTCATTATCGTTTACTTGTGCCATTATCTTCTTCTGCTTGGTGGTGTATTATCTTTATTGCCTCCGCGTCTTCTGCTTGGTGGCGTATTATCGGGGACTACGCGCTTGGCATAGCCACTTTTCTTCTTGTAGGTAGTAGTGGACTTGCCGTTGGTCTCGCTGTCAGTCGTGCTTGTAGAGGTAACATCAGTTTCCTCAAACGTACCATGTTGCTTGGCAAATGCCTCCGCAGCTGCTGCCGTTCTGAACTTGTACTCACGTCCATTCTCGTCCCATGCACTGAATTCATTGTTATTGGAACGGTCATGCGCCCTTGCCGAAGCATAATGGTCTGTGGCCGCTGCCCGGCTTGATGCAGCCGACGCTCTCTGTGCCTCACCTCGTGCCTTTTCGGTATCAACCTTTGCCTTGTAGAGGTCAGGAGCATTGTCCGCTTCTGCCTTGGCTGTAACAGCCTCCTGCTCGGCTTTAGTAGCCTTACCAGCTTGCTCACGCTGCTTGTCGGGCTGCAATGCCGCAAGCCATCTGTGCTCCTCTTGCTCACGCTGTGCTTTCTCCCTCGCCAGTTTAGCACGTTCCTGCTGCGCTTCCATTTCTCGCAAGGTCTTGGCACGCTCGTTCTGTGCGTCACCGATTTTGAGTGAGTACTGGAGGTATTTGTCCGCGTTGGCTTGTCGTTCGGCTTTCAACTTCTCCAGTTTCTCCTGCAATGGCGTGAGCTGGCTTGCCTCCTTGTGGTCATACATGTTAGGAGCACCACGAGTAGTGAAGAAAAGATTGCTCAACGCTTGCAGACCATCGCTGACGGCTGAAACAATCTTCGCTGACTTTTCCCTGCGTTCTCTCTTCTTGCGTTCCTCCTCAGTTTCCGGCTTCACGCGGTTAGCGGCTTCCTGCAAGACTGCTATCTGCTGATCGTAGCCCATCGTGTCGTTGTGTGGCGACACACCGGCTGGCTTGTCGGCAGGTGGTGCCACGTCAGTCTTTGGTGGTTCCTTCGACTCCAACGGCTCCGGCGCATTGCCTCCGCTGTTCTGCTCGGTCCATGCCTCCGTCCCTTTCGGTGCTGGCTCTGGCTGTGTAGGCTGCTCAGCCCAGTCAAGCGAACCTTTAGGTGGGGTATATCCACCATCATTGCCCTGCTCGTACTGTTCCTGCTGTTCTTCTGTCCAATTACTCATGTCGAATGTTTTTAGAAGGCTCCAGCAATCCCTGCACCTGCTTTGGCAACGCCCTGCACGGCTTGACTGATGGCTTGTGCCTTGTTCATCTCCAAATTGTTCAACGCTTCGTTGATCTGCGAGTCGCGCTGCTGATAGGTCTGCTCAATCTGGTCTTTGCGGTTCTCCGCATTGACAGCTATCTGCGACGTTGCATCGGCCAATGCTTGTGCGTTCGCGGCCTTGGCTGCTGCTGTGCTCTCGTCAGTACCACCCATCACGGCTTGGGCACCTGCCGCCTGTCGGTTGCGGTTCCTGATGCTCTCCTCGGTCTGAGTAAGTATGCGCTGAGCGTCCGCCCTCTGCGTTGCGTCTTCGTTATAACGACGGTCATACCAGTTCTGGTTGGCCTCCTTCTGTGCTTGGAGGTTCTTCTTCACTCGTCTCATCGCTTTGCTTGCGCTGATGCCGCCAAAGATGCTGCCGGCTGCTCCGAGTGCGCCTCCTGCTATGCTACCAATTAGTCCCATATCGTTTTATGTTTCAAAAGTTATAATTCGTGCGCTAAATTAGTAATGTATCTTTGCCCAGTACTTTTAACTTTTGCGCCAACGGCGCAACACAAAACATATCAATATGAAGGGAATGAAGACCGGTGGACGGAAAAAGGGCACACCAAACAAGGAGAACCCGATAAAAGGGTTCATCAAAACACATTCCTTGGCATACTTCGAATCCAAGGAAATAGTTGGCGACGACGGTAAGAAGCGCACAATGTCAGACTTCGATTGCGACATGATGATGCTTGCACCTGACGATCGCGTAAACGCCGAGCTTCGCTTGCTGGAGTTCCATACGCCAAAGATGAAGGCTATTGACGTTGGCATGAACGCACACGTCAGCGTACGCACAATCGAAGACAAACTGCGCGTCCTTTGTGGCGAGGAAGAAGAAGATGATGACGACGAGGACGATTAAGCCAGTCTCTATTTCATCTACTTTTAGACCGACTCATTTTGTTTACTCATAGTTTTTTTAGGCCTCGACCTGTCCGTGAGGATGGGTCGTTTTTTATTTCATACTCTTCAATAAAAACCCCTATGGGGTTATTTTAGAAACCCCTAAGGGGTTATTAAAAACGCAAAACAAAAACCCCTATGGGGTTATTTATAAAACCCCTTACCCGTTTTTTAAACTGCATGAAAATCAACCGTAAATAAACCCCTCGACAACTACATAAATTTCCAAGTAATCAACGACTTAAAACAGAAAACTCCACTGAAACGAATTGTAAAGAACATGCTTAAACCCTAATGAACTATGACAAAAAGCGAAAAACAGAAAATGCCGTTATTCGTTGATATTTAAGATGTTGCAGCGAATAAAAACCCCTATGGGGTTATTTTAGAAACCCCTAAGGGGTTTTTTAAAAGAAGAAAACTCGACACAAATAATATCCCCTATGGGGTTTTCCTCGCGCGCGCGTATAGATATAACGAATGTTATATAAACATAAAGGATAAAGGAAATAGATATATATTATACTCCTTACGTCGTATAATACGACAACAACGACGACAAAAAGACTTCGAGTTTGAAGTTTTTTTTTATTGTTGAGCAAATAGAAAATGAAAAAGCCCGACCTTGCAATTGCAAAGCCGGACAAAAATTAAAAGCCCTTACCTTTGGTGCGTTCATACACCGCCTCACGTTCCGTGTCAACGTTTTTAATTCTGAATTGAACTGCACATCTTTCCGGGATGCTGTCCGGCAGCTTCGCCGCCAGCCGTGATATTATCTCGTCAATGTTGCTGAAGCCGATGTCGCTCACCTCGGCCAGAACCTCACCACGGAAGTAGGCCCGGGCATATATCATGTACTTCGGTGCTATGCGGAACAAAGCGTCCTTCCGTTCGTCAACGTCTCGCGCCATTCCCTGCTTGCTCCTGCGTGTGCTGAAGAAGATGAAGTCAATCACTTTAGCGTTGAGTTCCCACGCCGGTGTGAAGTCCAACTTGATATAACCTCGTGTGATGGTGCGGCCATGAGAGTGGTTCATGGCAAATGCAACCTCGTCAATGGATGCTTTGCAGTCGTTCTGCGCCACTGTTCCCCATGTGTGCCGGAACGTGTATGCCTTGTACTGCTTCGCTTTCGGGATGCCCATACTCTCACAAACCATCTTGATGCCTTTGTTCACACAAGCACAGAAAGAGTCACTGTCACAAAACCTTTCATGGAAGTTGAAGAAGTACTTGTCGTTTGGATCGTGCGATTTGTACTTCTCCACCAATGGCTGGATAACCGGCTCCACGCGCATCTCGATATACGCATCATCCGTGCGTACCTTCTTCGTTTTCGCCCTGTTGTAGCATAATATTCCGTTGTGATAGCCGTCCCTTGGCATTTCGAACAGGTCAACCGTGTTGATACCTGCAAGGCAAAGTATCATCTTGGCCACGTCACGCCCAATCTCTGGCACCGGGTCAATGAACTTCGTTTCCGGCAATGGAGCGGCAAAGAACAGTCGGCATTCCTCCGGGCTGATGGCAATCTTTGTCGAGCGGTCCGCCTGTGGTATCTTCACCTTGCCCCAAGGGTTCGTCCTGATACGGATGATGCCGTTGTCATAGTCGTTGTATTCCTTGATGGCAGCTCTGAACACTTGCCTTATGCACACAGGGTACATTTCCTTTGCCCTGTGCGTCTGCTCCAACGTAGCTATCCATCGGTTCACGAATGTCGATGTCAGCTGTCCGAACATAAGCCTGTTGGTACCTGCAAACCTCTCCATGTGCTGCAACGCCAGTTTGTAGTTCTTGGCGTTCCGCACCTGTCCATTGTCAATCATACGGTCGATATGAAGAGTTGCATAGTCAGAGAAGCACAAGTCTTCGTCCTCCTTGGTCACATACTCGATTATCTGCCTGACCGTCCAATTCGTGCTGTCAACACGATTGAGCAGTTCCGTAAACCGAAGTATGCGCCTCATGCAATACTCGTTCACGAAAGCGTCCGTAATGTCCCCGTTCTTGTCGAGATAGTCTTTGGTCACAACCTTGTCGGTCTTGATGTATCCGGGCTTACGGTTCTGCATCACCCGAATGTACACTTGAAAGAAACCGTCCTTGCGCGGTCTTCTGATTACTGGTTTGAACATTGCCATTTTTCTGTATGTTTTTTATTGTTTCAAAAATCATGTGTAAGCATTGGTAAGCGCATCATGCCGATTTGGTGTAACTTTTGGTAAGCAAACCCTACACATTCTGCATGATAATCGTGCAGAATGTGCAGACCTACCAAAAACAATTTAGGCGGCAAGCCTCTTTATTATCAGAGACTTACCGCCTAACTCGTTAGTTACGAGGGCTTATCTTATTATTCCTCTACAGCAGCCTGGGCGGCTGCGAGACGTGCGATTGGCACGCGGAATGGAGAGCAGCTTACGTAGTTGAGACCTACTCTATGGCAGAACTTGACTGATGAAGGCTCACCACCATGCTCACCGCAGATACCGCATGTAAGGTTTGGACGGGTCTTACGGCCATTGTCGACTGCCATCTCTATCAACTGACCGACACCTGTCTGGTCGAGCACCTGGAATGGGTCTACGTTCAGAATCTTCTTGTCCAGATATACTGGCAGGAAGCTTGCGATGTCGTCGCGGCTGTAGCCGAAAGTCATCTGAGTGAGGTCGTTTGTACCGAAGCTAAAGTATTCAGCCTTCTTTGCGATGTAACCAGCCGTAAGGGCTGCACGAGGAATTTCGATCATCGTGCCGACCTTGAATTCAACTTCAACACCAGCCTCCTCGAAAATCTTATTGGCTGTAGAGCGGATAACTTGCTCCTGCATGTCGAACTCGTTGACGATACCAATGAGCGGCACCATGATTTCCGGCTCCGGATTGAAGCCTTCCTTCTTCAGCTGCACGGCAGCACCGAGGATTGCTTTTGTCTGCATCTCTGTGATCTCTGGATATGTGTTTCCGAGACGGCAGCCGCGGTGTCCGAGCATAGGGTTGTGCTCGCTCAGGCTGTCAACGCGCTTCTGAATCTCTGCTATGGTAAGACCCATCTCCTCTGCCATAGTCTGCTGACCTGCGAGATCGTGTGGCACGAACTCATGCAATGGTGGGTCGAGCAAGCGGATGTTTACAGGGCATCCGTCCATGGCCTTGAGGATTCCGTAGAAGTCCTTAGTCTGATAAGGCAGCAGCTTCTCGAGCGCCTTCTTGCGTCCTTCTACTGTGTCGGAGAGAATCATTTCACGCATTGCCTTGATCTTCTCGTTGTCGAAGAACATGTGTTCTGTACGGCATAGTCCGATACCTACGGCTCCGAAGTTGCGTGCAACCTGGGCGTCGTGTGGTGTGTCTGCATTGGTACGAACCACGAGTCTCGTATATTTGTCGCAAAGCTTCATGAGGTCGGCGAAATCACCTGTCACCTCTGCTGGCTTTGTCTTCACCTCGCCGAAATATATTTCACCTGTAGAACCGTTGAGCGAGATGTAGTCGCCCTCCTTGAGTGTGACACCGTCGATTTCTACAGTTCTTGCCTTATAGTCAACATTCAACGCACCGGCACCTGAAACACAGCATTTACCCATACCTCGGGCCACAACGGCTGCGTGTGATGTCATACCGCCACGTGCGGTTACAATACCCTCTGCGGCAGCCATACCTGCAAGGTCTTCCGGACTTGTCTCGATGCGCACCATTATGACGCGTCGACCAGCCTCATGCCATTTTTCTGCGTCGTCGGCAAAGAATACGATCTGTCCGCATGCTGCACCTGGAGATGCAGGAAGACCGCGTGTGAGGACCTTGGCTTTCTTCTGAGCGTCTTTGTCGAATACGGGGTGTAGGAGCTCGTCAAGTTTGTTTGGCTCACAACGCTTGAGTGCTGTCTTCTCGTCGATCTCGCCCTCGTGGAGCAGGTCCATGGCTATCTTTACCATTGCGGTACCTGTGCGCTTTCCGTTACGTGTCTGCAGGAACCACAGTTTGCCCTCCTGTACGGTGAACTCCATATCCTGCATATCGTGATAGTGCTTCTCTAGCTTGTGCTGCAGAGCGTCCAGCTGAGCGAAGATTTCCGGCATGGCCTCTTCCATTGAAGGATACTTGGTTGCACGCTCCTCTTCTGGTATATGCTGCTGCTCAGCCCAACGCTGTGAGCCGAGCTTTGTGATCTGCTGTGGTGTGCGGATACCTGCTACCACGTCTTCGCCCTGTGCGTTTACGAGGTACTCACCGTTGAACACGTTCTCACCAGTCGCGGCGTCGCGGCTGAAGCAAACACCCGTTGCCGATGTGTTGCCCATGTTTCCGAATACCATAGCCATTACAGAAACGGCTGTTCCCCACTCT
>ERZ791617.101-NODE-101-length-66409-cov-7.80972_pt1 | contig 66409 bp, 57 predicted proteins | sample MGYA00510272_ERZ791617 | MGnify/ENA primary metagenome ERZ791617 (study PRJEB30046, sample SAMN00715200) | human gut metagenome | study: EMG produced TPA metagenomics assembly of the A metagenome-wide association study of gut microbiota in type 2...
GTGGAATGAAAATCGTCATGGATGCAGTGTTCAACCATACAGGAAGAGAATTTTTTGCATTTGAAGATATCATGGAAAAAGGAGAAAAATCGAAGTATCTGGACTGGTATTATATTGAGAAATTTCCACTTAAAAGTGAAAGAGGAGAGATTCCAAACTATAAATGCTTCGGATACTATGGCGGAATGCCTAAGCTAAATCTGAAAAATCCTGAAGTTGAGAAATTCATTACAGATGTTGCGTGCTATTGGATTAAGGAATGTAATATTGACGGATGGCGAATGGATGTAGGAGACGAGATCAGTCATTATTTCTGGAAGAATTTTAGAAGAGCGGTCAAGGCTGTAAAAAAGGATATGCTGATCATTGGAGAAATCTGGCATTATGCAGGAGATTTTCTTGAGGGAGATGAATGGGATACGGTCATGAACTATCCGTTTTATCTGAATCTGATCGATCTGCTGGCAGATGAAAAGATACAGGTCAGTCAGTTTATACAGAATCTTGGATATTTGAAGGGACGTTTAAATAAAAAATGTTATCCTCTTATGTGGAATCTGATTGACAGCCATGACACAGCAAGATTTTTACATCTGTGTAATGGAAATAAGAAAAAACAGCATCTGGCAGCGGCTTTTCAGCTGTTATTGCCGGGAATGCCAATGATTTATTATGGGGATGAGTTTGCGATGCCGGGAGCAAACGATCCGGATTGCAGGCGCGGTATGTACTGGGATGAAGAATATCAGGACAAAGAGATGTATGAATGGTATAAACAGCTGCTTTGGATCCGAAAAAAACATGCGTGTATTTCAGAAGGCGAACTGATCGGGGCAATTACAAAGGATGAGGAAGAAACAATAGTCCTGATTCGAAAAAATGTCGAAGAGACAATTGCCTTGATTTTTAATTGCAGCAGTAATGCAAAGAACTTTAGCGAGTATGAGGGAAAATATAATTTGCTTAGAGATGAGCCGTTTAATGGAAAAGTTGAGGGGCTTGATGCTGCGGTAATCGTGCTTTAAGAATATATAAGAATGACTCCTGTTTGCATATATTATCTGCAGACAGTATAGTCTGTATGGTCAGTATGGTCAGTCAATTGTTATATATAAATTCTAAGAACTAAGGAAGAACTACTGTATGTTAAATAAAAAAGATTTCTTAAAATATGCATCGACATTAGCATTTCCGATTATGCTCCAAAATCTGATCGGAACATTGGTAAACATTGCAGACACGGTAATGCTTGGATACGTGAGCCAGACTGCCATGTCGGCGTCATCGCTTGCGAACCAGTATACGTTTATTCTTTTCTGCTTATATTATGGAATGGCAACAGGTACTTCGGTTTTATGTGCCCAGTACTGGGGAAAAGGTGATAAAAAGACAGTTGAGAAGATTCTTGGTCTCGCAGAACGGATATCCCTGATTATTTCTCTTATATTTTTTGTTATCTCTTTTACTATGCCAACGGCAATTATGAAGATTTTTACAAACAGTCCTGACACGATCGCTGCCGGAAGTGAGTATCTGAAGGTGATTTCATTTTCATTTATATTCATGGGATTCTCACAGATTTTTATGAGTGCTCTCCGAAGCATCGGGAAAATCATGCTGCCGTCGGTTACGTATATTGTTTCGCTTTGTGTCAATGTACTTTGTAATGCATCCTTCATTTTTGGATTGTTTGGTCTTCCAAAGCTCGGTGTTACCGGTGTTGCACTTGGCACTGTGATTGCCAGAATCTCAGAAGTGTTGATTTGTCTGATTTACTCATTACGCAGTTCAGACGTCAGATTCAGAATAAAATATTTCTTTGCAAAATCAGATATTCTGTTTCAGGACTTTATAAAAATTGCCACTCCGGCCGTGATAAATGACGTTGTCTGGAGCTTTGCCAATTCAGCATTTGCAGCAATTCTTGGTCATATTGGTGATGATATGGTTGCAGCAAATGCCGTTGCTGTTATGGTGGTAAATATCGGCGCTATCGCCTGCCGTGGTTTTGCCAACGCTACTACGATCATTGTCAGTCAGGAACTTGGGAAAGGCCGCATCGATACAGCAAGAGAGTACGGAAAACGAATGCTTAGAATAACATTTATTGTCAGCCTGATCGGATGTGTCGTTATTCTTGCGATCCGTCCTATGATACTGGATTTCTACCGGGATAAATTAACAGAGACAGCTATTTATTATCTTGGCATTTTTATCATTATGACAACCTGGCGTTTTGTGGGCGAAGGTATTAATACCTGTCTTATATGCGGCTGCTTCAGGGGTGGCGGTGATACCAGATTTGGAATGATCGTAGATACTATATTTATGTGGCTTGTTGCAGTCCCACTTACTTTTCTTGCTGCATATGTTTTTAAACTGCCGCCTGTCTGGGTATACTTTGTCATGACACTGGACGAGTTCGAAAAAATGCCTGTGGTATTCATTCACTATTTCAGAAATAAATGGCTTACGAACATTACCAGAGATTTTGAGTGATTGCAGTTACCGTAAAGTTTTCTAAAATTGATAAAATTAATGCATTTGTATATAACAGATGGAATAACGATATAATTATGTTTTTACATAATAATCCACATCATAATACTGCAGCGGAAATAGTAAGGATTAGAAAGTCAACGAAATCACATGTTTCATCTTCACTGAAAAAATTGGAAAACAAAGTAAAGATAATAAAAAACATATCACATGACGAGGATGGCTGCAGCCATCATTATTTCTTTTGGATGTTATCTTCCGGTAACACTGTTCAGTAAAACAAAACCGCAGGTCGGATTATTAATGATACCAAAGACCTGCGCATATATGTGGATCATTGTAATGGGGCTTCAGCTTATGTTTTAAGAGCAGTAATATCTGCAGAAAGGCAGGAAATTATAGTGAATGTAGAAAGATTTGTAAAACTAATGACAGGACATTTTGATAACAAAGAACAATTTACAGAAATGAAAGAAGCGGGGAAAATATTTCCATATGCACAGCATGTGAATACTGTCTGTAACGATAAAATAAAAAATATCCCTGAAGATTTTACCGGAATATTTATTGTAGAAGAAAGCTACTATGAGACGGATGGAAGACGGCATGCATCACCGCATTTATTTCTTATTACAGACAGTGATAATGGAATAATACTATCTTCCTATGAGATTCCGGAAGGGGAGGATAAGAATACTTTCTCTTATCATTCCATGAAGATTGTAGAGTATAGTGAACTAAAAAAATCTGAAAAGTTTACACCAGCTATATATCAGGAAAAGGATGGTGTCTGGGAAGGGGGCAGTGTGAGCCAATTTACCCCGGTTATGGTATTCAGGCTGTGGGAGAAGTTTTCAGACACTTGTCTGGAGGTATCCGAAAGTATGGAAGTCCATGGAAAGAGAACATTTGGATATGATGTGCCGATTAGATATAAAAGGGCAGCAAGTGAGGGATAAAGCAGGAAAGTTCATTGGTATTTGCCAGAGCAGAGTCTCTGGGAAAAGGGAGAAATATGATAATGTCAAAAGATGAATATTTAATCACAGATGAGCCCCTTAAAGCACTGACAATATTTGCAATGCCGATGATTCTCGGCAGTTTTTTTCAGCAAGTGTATAATATGGCTGATTCCATCATTGTTGGTCAGTTTGTCGGTTCCTCTGCACTTGCAGCTGTCGGTGCCTGTGCTGCACTAACGAATGTATTTATTTGTGTGGCATTAGGTGCCGGTGTCGGTGCCGGTGTGCTCGTAAGCCGCTATTTTGGTGCCGGAGATTATGGTAAAATGAAAACAATTGTGTCAACATCGTTGGTCAGTTTTCTGATTTTAAGCCTGCTTCTGGGTGGCTTTGGTTTTTGTTTTTCACATTCAATGATGAATTTATTACAGACACCAACTGATATACTGGAAGAAGCAGTACAGTATCTCCGCATTTATTTCGTAGGATTTCCATTTCTGTTTATGTATAATATTTTTTCAACGATGTTTAACTCAATTGGAGAATCAAAAATACCATTGGGTCTTTTGATATTTTCTTCTATTTTAAATATTCTTATGGATCTTTGGATGGTGGCAGGACTTGGTCTCGGTGTGTTCGGGGCAGCTCTTGCAACCCTTATTGCACAGGGGATTTCTGCGGTATTTTCATTTCTGATTTTCTTTTGCCGGATGCGTCAATATAAGAGTCAATTTCAGTGGTTTGATGGTCAGGAATTACATTTGATGCTCAAAATTGCTGTACCGTCGATTCTCCAGCAGTCCACAGTGTCAATTGGTATGATGATCGTACAGGCAGTTGTAAATCCATTTGGTACACAGGCACTCGCAGGTTATGCGGCAACGATGAGAGTAGAGAATGTTTTCTCGTTGATATTTGTGTCCATCGGCAATGCGGTTTCACCGTATGTCTCACAGAATCTTGGTGCAAAGAAAATCAACCGCATCAAAAAAGGATATCATGCTGCGCTGGTATTAGACCTGTGTTTCGCAATTCTTGCCTTTGTAGTTATTGAAACCATGTACACACAGATTTCTTCATTATTCCTGGGTAAAGATGGAACTGACTTAGCATATCAGGTGTCCGGGGATTATATGAGATGGCTGGGCTGTTTTTTCATCTTCATGGGTATTAAGATGGCAACAGATGGAGTTCTGCGTGGACTTGGGATTATGCGCCCATTTCTTATTGCAAATATAGTTAACCTTGCAATCCGCCTGTCTGTTGCCATGATTTTTGCACCATGTTTTGGCATTGCATTTGTCTGGCTTGCTGTACCGGCTGGCTGGTTTGCAAATTTTCTGATTTCTTATATGGCACTTAGGAAATCATGGCCGGTTTCAACAGTCTGTAACAGTGTTGCGAACGGATAAGTGATGGGATGTAAATATTTTATAATGGATGTTTTCAGGCTTGTTTTAATGTGTTAAAATATAGACTATAAATCCATGCATGATAGTGCAAAAAGCGGGAGGTTCTGTTATGGCAAAAGACGATTCATTAAAGAAACCAAAGAAGATAGAGGTCAATCGTATTATGATTTTTATATCATCGATATTGATACCATTTTTGTGGATTGATCTGTATTTAGTTTCGAAGAATACATCAAAACTGATGGTTGTGGGTATTATTGCAGCGCTTATTTTAGTATGGACAGGTTTGCTTGTCACATATATCCATAGGATGAAAAATGAGGAAAAAGCCCATTCGGATGAACAGGTAGAAGAACTGCTGCGTACAGGAAAAGCCAATTATCTGATGCAGAAAAAGTTAGCGGAAAAGATAGATAATATCGGAGAAAAAGATGCAGTTCCAGCGGATGAGATCATTACGGCACAGAAGGCAATTGCAAAGCTGATGCTTGCACGAAACAAAGAAAATACAGATGCTCTTATGCATTCGAATGAGCAGGTGATTGAAAAAACGTTGGAAGTAGAAGAAAAGCTTTCTGAAAACAGTCAGCAGATCATGGACATGCAGAAAAACCAGATGGATGAAAAATTACAGGAATTGATGCAAAGTCAGAAATTAGTTCTTGATAATTTAAATGCTGTCAAAGAATCACTGCAGAGTGACATGCAGGATGTTTTGTCAAATATGATTCATGACACATTGGAGAAAGAACTTGCATCTGCCATAGAGCAGATACATACTTATGTGAAAGAGGCGGCAAGTCAGGCTGTTGATTCCGTAAAGGAGAATCTTGCTGCGGAAGTGCCGGTTATGGCAGCTGTTTCCCCGGCAATGGATGAAGAATTACCGGATCCAGGAATGCCGGCAGAAAGTGAAGAATTACCGGATCATGGAATGCCGACAGAAGATGAAGAGTTGCCGGATCATGGAATGCCGACAGAAAGTGAAGAGTTGCCGGATTCAGGAATGCCGACAGAAGATGAAGAATTACCGGATCTAGGAATACCGACAGAAGATGAAGAGTTGCCGGATCTTGGAATACCGACAGAAAGTGAAGAATTACCGGATCTAGGAATGCCGACAATGGATGAAGATCTGTCTAATATGGAACTGCCAACATTGGGAGAAGAATTATCAGAAACAGAACTCCCGGATTTAACGGACGGCGGAGATCTGGATGAGGAACCGTCAATCGGCGAAATGCCATTAATGGATGAAGAAGAACCGGAAGCAGCCGATACATCCCTGATAGATGAGGAACCGTCAATCGGCGAGATGCCGTTAATGGAAGAGGAAGAGCCGGAAGCAGCCGATACATCCCTGATAGATGAGGAACCGTCAATTGGAGAGATGCCGTTAATGGAAGAGGAAGAACCTGCGGCGGTTGATACATCCTTAATGGAGGAAGAACCGTCAATCGGCGAGATGCCGGTTTTTGATGATTTGAACGATGCTGCATCAGCCGTGGAGGAGGTGCAGGCAGAACCGGTAGAAGAAGTGGAAGCGGAAGAAGTTCCGATTACGGAGGAAGCAACAGTAGAGCCGGATACGGATGCAGTAACTTTGACAGAAGAAATTCCGGTATCTGCGGATGAGTCAGTGATTGAAGAAGTAAAAATTCCGGAAGAGACAACCGTTACGGAAGAAATCCCGGTATCTGCAGATGAGTCAGTCATCGAAGAAGTACCGGCACAGGAAGCGTCTTCATCCATGGCAGATATGAGCAATCCAAATAAGATCATGACACCGGATGAAATTGCAGCGTTGATCGCAAATTTATAGAAATGCATCATAAGTAAAACGCAATTAAAGATGTATTTGAAAGGGCGTGTGAAAAAATGATTCTTACTTTTTCACACGCCCTTTTTGGCATTTGGTCATCAAAGCTCTGCGGTAATGCGCACGATCTCTTTGATCACAGCTACAGCAGTTTCCATTCCTTCCACACTGATGTGTTCGAATGGACCGTGGAAACCGTAACCGCCTGTGCCAAGATTCGGGCACGGAAGTCCCATAAAGCTTAAACGCGCACCGTCGGTACCGCCGCGTACCGGACGTGAGATTGGTTCAAGACCAACAGAAGAAATAGCTTTCTTTGCGATATCCACAACATAAGTATTTTTCTCAATGATTTCCAACATATTTGCGTAGGAATCGTGGATAGTCAGTGTAACAGTTCCGACACCGTATTTTTGGTTCATGGAATCTGCGATTTCCTGCATTTTTTTCTGACGTGTTTCAAACATCACTTTATCGTGATCACGAATGATGTAGGAAAGAGTTGCTGCGGCAACGTCGCCGGACATATCGGTCAGATGATAGAAACCTTCTCTTCCCTCGGTGTGGGCAGGCGTTTCCAATGGAGGAAGCTGAGACTGGATCTCACATGCAACGAGAGCGGCATTGACCATGATATCTTTCGCCTCACCAGGGTGGACATTCACGCCTTTGACAGCGAAAACTGCGCTTGCGGCATTAAAGTTTTCATAGGCAACTTCACCCTCGTAATCGCCATCTACCGTGTAAGCAAAATCTGCTTTAAAGTAGTCAAGATCAAACAGATCCGCACCACGTCCGACTTCTTCGTCCGGTGTAAACCCGATCCAGATATCGCCGTGTGGAATGTCAGAGGAGATGAGCTGTTCAGCAGCAGTCATGATCTCAGCAACGCCTGCCTTATCGTCTGCACCAAGCAGAGTTGTGCCGTCTGTCGTGATCAGGGTTCTGCCCTTTAAAGTTTTCAATTCCGGAAAATCAGATGTTTTTAAAACGTCACCGGTTCCTTTTAAAATAACATCCTCACCGTTGTAATCCGGAATGATCTGGGGTTTGACATTTTCACCGGAAAAATCAGGTGCCGTATCCATATGGGAAATAAAGCCGACCGCTTTTTTGTCTTCGTATCCAGGGGTAGCCGGGATCAGGCCGTAGATGTAACAGTGGTCTGTCAGTGTTACTTTCTGCAAACCAAGATCAAGTAATTCTTTTTCTAATTCTTTTGCCAGGTTAAATTGTCTGTCCGTAGAAGGAATCGTATCGGAATCTTCACTCGAAGTAGTCCAATAGGAAACATATTTTAATAGTCTTTCATCAACACGCATGATAAATGAGTGACCTCCTTTAAATTTGATAGACTAAAAAAAGTGCGTTTTTCAGTCCATGAATAAAATACCACAGAATAGAAAATCCGCCAATGAAAAAAATGAAGATTTTCTAAAAAAACGCTTGCAATTTAAAAAAAATTAATATATAATATCATTTGTGTTCACGAGAGATAAACATATGCGCCACTAGCTCAGCTGGCAGAGCACCTGACTCTTAATCAGGGTGTCCAGGGTTCGAACCCCTGGTGGCGCATTACGAAGTATCGATTTTATAGCAGATGGCTATGGGGTTGGTGCTTTTTTTTGTTCAATCTTTACTGTGTGATCTCCAATATAAAATTACCCATAAGAAACAGAGCCGCCATAATTTTGAAAACAAGATCAAAATTACGACGGCTCTGTTTTTTTGTCAATAAATTGTATACAACATGCAATTAGCGGGAGGCAATGAGTTTACAGATCGGATTTCCTTTTGAGGAGAATTTTTCTTCGTACTCTGTCATAATATTTCCTTCATTTAAAACAGAATCATGATGGAGATCTCGGGTGGAGGCATCTAAATGCCATCCGGCTTCCGGGATTTCTTCTAAGGAAAAGGTAAAAAGATCCTGATTATCGGTCTTAAACTCCAGTCTGCCATCCGGTTTTAAAATGGCATCGTAACGCGCAAAAAACTGACGGGAGGTAAGACGGCGTTTTGCATGACGGTCTTTCGGCCAGGGATCTGAAAAGTTCAGATAAATGCGGGAAACTTCATCTTTGGCAAAAACCTCTGTGACATCAGCGGCGTCCATGCAGATGAATCTTAAGTTTGGCATAGGAGTTTCTTCCATTTTCTGAAGCGCACGTAAAAGTACACTCGAATAGCGTTCGATACCGAGGTAATTGATGTCCGGGTGCGCCGCAGCCATATCCATGATAAAACGGCCTTTTCCCATTCCAATTTCAATATGGAGAGGCTGGGTGGAAGAAAAAACTGACTGCCAGTTCCCTTTTTTTGACTCTGGTTCCTTGATGCAGTATTCACTGTTTAAAATTGCTTCATCAGCACCTGGGATATTTCTTAATCGCATATAAGTTATAATCCTGCCTTTCGTTGTAAAGTGTACAGAAAATCGTTGTCCGAAAAAATTATTTTCATACAGAAAAGTGTGCAAAAAGCACACAGAGGTATTTTACAATAAAACAATGAAAAAAAGTAGCATTATTTTAAGAAAACCTTAAAAGAAAATTTGCGCATAAAGGTTGCATGTATTTTTTTCAAAGTTTATACTGATACTAGCAAAGATGTACTTATAAATCAGGAGATTACTTATTAAAAAATGAGATATAAAATAGATAGAAATCATAAAATAACCCGCTTCTTATGTTTACTGCTTGGAATGATACTGCTGACCGGAAGTATGTGTATCCCGGTCTATGCGGCAGAATACTGGCCGGAAGGTCCTGAGGTCGTATCCCCGAATGTGATCGTGATGGAGGCTTCTACAGGGACAGTCCTTTATGATCGTGATAGTTTAGAGGCGCATTATCCGGCAAGTATCACAAAGATCATGACAACGCTGATTGCACTGGAAAATTCAGACTTGAATGATATTGTGACTTTTTCAGATGCCGCGATCGATAATACGGAAGGATCCGGTATTGCAAGGGACTATGGCGAACAGATGACGATGGAACAGTGTCTCTATGCGGTTATGCTTGCGTCGGCAAATGAGTGTGCATATGCGGTTGCAGAGCATGTAGGGGGCACCATTGAAAATTTTGTTGCGATGATGAATGAAAAAGCCAAAGAACTTGGCTGTCAGAATACACATTTTGCCAATCCACATGGTCTGCATGATGAAAACCATTATACCTGCTGCTATGATATGGCATTGATCGCAAGGGCAGCATATCAGAATGAGACATTTCGGATTATTGTGGGAACCGCACGTTATACGATCCCGCCGACGAACAAACACGCAGAGCAGACAGATCTGCAGAATCATAACGAGATGCTTTATCCATTCCAGACCAACAAGTATGTGTATGATGGCTGTACCGGTGGAAAGACGGGGTATACCAATGCGGCAAACAGTACGCTGGTAACTTATGCAGAACGTGATGGAATGACACTGATCTGCGTAGTCATGAATACGCAGTCACCAAATCAATGGCTTGACAGCAGAAATCTGTTTGATTACTGTTTTGACAATTTCCAGCTTTTTAATATTGCGGAAAACGAGACAAATTATACGTCGGCGGAACAAAAAAATGCAGGCACACTCAATACAAATGAACCGTTTGTGGATATTGACAAAGATGCAGGTATTGTACTTCCAAAGACAGCGGAGTTTTCCGATGCGACGTCAAAAATTGTCTATGACGATGTGACGAATGATACGGTTGGAACAATTGAGTATACTTATGCGGGGCACGAGGTTGGAAAGGCAGATATTGTAAAAACAAACGTGCAGGTACCGGAATATAAATTCAGCAATCAGACAGACGTAAGCGAAGAGGCACAGACGGAAGAAACAGAGCATGTTTCAAAAATACAGATCAGGATGAGTACGATCATAACCGTGGTGGTTGTAGTTCTTGTCTTACTTGTTCTTGGGATTATTATAAAGAAAGTTGCAGATAACTTTTATATCATAAAACATAATTTTGAAGTGCGAAAAGAACATAAAAGATTATTTAAGCGTGAAAAGAAACGCAATAAAAGACGTAGAAGACGCAGATAATAAAAATTTAAAAGAAAATCGTCTGGAACATAAAAGTTGCAGGCGATTTTTTTAATTCCTGACAATAGAATATCCGTGGAGAGTGTGTTCTATTGTACATAGGAAAATTACATATGATTGACAGAGAATATAGTTTTGATTATATTAAATTTAGTACCACAAGTGAAAGTTTTGAGCGGGAAATATAGACACAACACTAGTAACTATTGGGAATTGGGGTTCGCATTATGCGCAGGGAACGCAGAAATGGGGTTATTATGTCAGAATCATATGCAGTCAATGAAAAAAGAGAACTGATCTTGCAGAAAGTCAAGGAGTTTATTGTGGCACACGGTGGGATCGTAAAGAAAAATCAGTTGGAAGAATTGCACATTGATTACCGGAGAATTCTCGATTTTGTGGAAAAAGGGGACTTGATCCGGATCAAAAGTGGATATTATACCATTCGCATCGGGGATTATTCGGAGGATGAACTGATTGTAAAATTATTTCCGGATGCGGTGCTTACGATGGAGTGTGCATTGTATGCGTATGGCTATATCAAAAGAAAACCATACGGATATCAGATCGCAGTGGATAAAAATACGTCGAAATCCAGATTTAAGCTGGAGTTTCCGCAGGTCACACCGTTTTATGCGGAGCCGGAGACGTTACAGTCTGGTGTGGACAGGATCGACTTTGGAAATGCAAAGATGCAGATTTTTGATAAAGACAGACTGATCTGTGAGTGTCTGAAATATGAAGATAAGATGGAACGGGCAGTTTTTCAGGAAGGTGTTCTTTCTTATATAAAAGATGAAAAAAAGAATATAGCAAATCTGATGAAATACGCCAGAGAACGCCGTGTGGTGAAAAAAGTACAATCGATGATAGGGGTATGGCTTTAAATGGAGGATAAAAAATATAAAATAGCGGATTTACAGGAAAAAAGTGAAGAATGGAAGATACCATTTTCAAATCTGCTTGCCGGATTTGTTTTGGAAGAATTTATGCTCAGATTTTCCGCTTCTGAATTTAAAAATCGGTTTTTATTACGGAATGGAACCGTGTTGGGATTAGAACAGTACCGCAAGAAAAATATACTGAAGCTGGACTTTTTCTGTGAGCCGGATGAGCGTATTCCGGAAAAGCTGTTGCAGCTGTACCTGCAAAAGAAAGAACAAAGTCCCGTAAGATGGAAAGGAACGATATCCTCGCAGCAGGCGGGGACATGTCTGGAACTGCAGGGGCAGTTTGAGGAGATGAAGGTTCCGGTGACTGTCGGTATTCATTTTATGCATCTGGGAAAAATCTGGGGACTGGTCGAAAGACAGATTCCATTTTTGATGGATGAGACAGTGCAGATCGAATGGAAGGAATTTCCGGCGGAACTGGTGCTGGCAAAACAGATTTTTGTGATTCTGCGGGATATGGAACTGATCCCGGATATGGAAATATACAGGGAAGTATTTTTTATATTGCGAAACGAAACCTTAAATGGAAGACATGTATGTGAGCTGCTCGAAGATATGTGCAAAACCGAAGAAATGATCCCTGATATGGAGCGCGCGGAGCAGATTTTTTCCTACCGGGATTATCCTTATATGAAAAAGCGCTGGGAAAAGTTTTGCAGGCACAGTGCAATCGCCGGGACGGAAACTTTAAAATGGGAGGAGGAGATGGAGTGTTTTCATCATTTCCTCGGAGATATGTGGGAGGCTGTCTGCAGGGACGAAGTATTTTTTGGAGACTGGATGCCGGAACTGGCGCGTTTCCTTGGGTAAAGCGGTCGCAGACAGATTTCGGTGTTATAACTGAAGATAAATTTTCAGTGCCTGATAATAATCCTGTCTGGTATCTAAGTTGAAAAACTGTCGGTCTACCGGAATGTCCGTGCAGGCGGCAAGTGCTTTTTCCGTCACGCAGACTGTTTTGCATTTTTCGCGAAGCGCATCAAAGGTAAACTGACGGAGAATGAGGCTTTTCCCGATCGTTGGAATACAGTTTTTTGAATAGGCGGCGGTAGCAGGATCTAAGTAGCCTGCTTTTCCGCGAACCATGCAGATATCTGCATCGCCGATCGCATCTAAAAGTGCAATTCCGGTTTCCGGTTCCATAAAAGGGGTATCCACGGACATAAAGAAAGCGGCATCCTCATTGATCATGGACAGACCGGAAAAAACGCCGGACATCGGTCCGGCATTGCCGTAGATATCCGCAATCTCCGTGACCGGGAGATTCAGATGCGCATAATCTCCAATATATTTTACGGAGAGATATATGGTTGAAAAATATGGTTTAAATTTGTGTACAAGATATTCTAAGAGGCAGCAGTCACCAAAAGGTAAAAGTGCTTTATCCGTTCCCATGCGGACACTGTTTCCACCGCAAAGGATCACAAGTGCGTAATTCATAACAGATCTATTACTCCATTCTTTTCCAAAGATGTTCTTATTTTAAAGTAGTCAGGCTGGTATGTAAAGTGTTAAAATAAATGTGTAAGCAGAAAGGCGGTAGCAGATGAGGTATTTAGATCAGGCATTAGAGGCATATGGGAAGAGTGATGTCTATCCGTTTCATATGCCGGGACATAAAAGAAATCCGCTGCCTTTTCCGGAAGTATACGGGATAGATATTACGGAGATCGATGGGTTTGACAACCTGCACCACGCAGAGGGAATTTTAAAAGGGGCACAGCAGCGTGCGGCTGATCTCTACGGTTCTGCACATTGTTATTATCTTGTCAATGGCAGCACCTGCGGGATTCTTGCATCAATCTGTGCAGCAGTGAAAAAACGGGGCAGGATTCTGGTAGCCAGAAATAGCCATAAAGCGGTATATCATGCCCTGTTTTTATCGGAACTGACTGCAGAATATCTTTATCCGGCGGTGACAGAATGTGGGATTCAGGGACAGATCACACCACGGCAGGTGGAGGATGCACTAAAAAAAGATCCGGAGACCTCGGCAGTCGTGATCACATCGCCGACGTATGAGGGGGTTATCTCTGATATTGAAGGAATCGCCAAAGTCGCGCATGTGCACGGGATTCCGCTGATCGTGGATTCAGCACATGGAGCACATCTTGGATTTGGAGGGGAATTTCCGCAAAATGCGGTAAGGCTCGGAGCAGACGCCGTGATCGAGAGCCTGCATAAGACACTTCCATCTTTTACACAGACGGCACTGCTTCATTTAAATTCAGATCTGATTTCAAAATCACGCATAGAAAAATATCTTGGAATTTATGAAACAAGTTCTCCTTCGTATATTCTTATGGCGGGAATGGAAGTATGTATCCGTACCGTAAAGGAACATGGAGCGGAATTATTTGACAATTACAGACACGAATTAAATAAATTTTATAAAAACTGTGAAGATTTGAAAAGACTGCATGTGATGACAGGGAAGGATTTATCCAAAGAAGAGGCATTTGCCTGGGATGATTCTAAAATTGTTATATTTGTCCGTGACAGCAGCAAAAGCGGTGAGTGGCTGTATCAGGAATTACTTTTAAAATATCATCTTCAGCTTGAAATGGCATCCGGAGATTATGCGCTTGCGATGACAAGTATTATGGATCAGGAAGAAGGATATCAGAGATTGTCGGCTGCACTGCATGAGATTGACAGGGAACTGTGTGGGGCAGATACTGCAAAAAAGCGGCAGGTCATGAATGAAAAAAAGGTAAGATACGGAAATGAGACGGATGGTTCGATGGAAAACATGTATGAACAACAGGTTCACAGAGGTTCTTTCATCCAAGAAGTTTACCGTCCGAATCCGGCTCAGATGCAGATTTATGAAGCGGAGGAAAAAGAAACCGCAGAGGTATCTTTTGACGAAGCAGCAGGCAGGGTTTCAGCAGATTTTATCTTTCTGTATCCGCCGGGAATCCCTTTGATCGTTCCAGGGGAGGTCATCACCGCAGAATTTATTGAAAGACTTCGCACCTGTATCAGTTTGAAATTGAATTTACAGGGGAGCACGGATCTTTTTGCGGAGCGGATAAAGATTGTATATTTTTAAAGACTATATTATACTGATAAGGCAGGACAAATGGGAAAAATATATTACATGATGGGAAAAAGCTCATCCGGTAAAGATACTTTGTACGGGATGCTGATGAAAGATGAGAAACTCAGGTTAAAGACTGTGGTTCCGTACACGACAAGACCGATGCGTGCCGGGGAAGAAAACGGTGTATCATATTATTTCTGTGATGAAGATACAGTGGAAAAGCTTGAAGCAGAGGGGAAAATTATCGAATTGCGTGCGTATCATACGATCCACGGCATCTGGAAGTACTTTACGGTGGCAGACCATCAGGTTGATTTAGACCATCAGAGTTATCTTCTGATCGGAACGTTAGAGTCCTATCTTAAGATACGGGAATACTTCGGAACGGAGAGCGTTGTTCCGATATATATAGAAGTAGAGGATGGTATGCGCTTACAGCGTGCGCTTGAGAGAGAGCGGAGGCAGGAAAATCCGAAATATGAGGAATTATGCCGGCGGTTTCTTGCGGATGAAAAAGATTTTTCCGAGGAAAAATTAAAAGAAGCAGGAATCACAAAAAGATTTTGCAATGAGTCGTTAGAAGAGACGGAGAATGCGATCGCTGCGTATATCGAAGAGCAGGAATAGTTACTTTTTTACAGGAAGAAGGTGTCAGCCTTGGATATTAACAAATTAAATCATGTAACAGAGGTTACACAGGTACCGGATACCAATCAGAATGTACAGGGAGATGGTTCCTTTAAGTTTACGCTTGCGAGTGCGATCACGGATGCGGATCTGCAGGCAAAAGTGGACATGCTTCTTTCTGACATTACAGCGCAGGGCAACCGTATTGCGCAGCATATGGATATCCGTGATATGAAAAAATACCGCGGTCTGATCCGCGAATTTATGAATGAAGTGGTATTCCGGTCCCACAAGTTTTCCAGGGAGAATTTTCTTGACCGGAGAGGACGCCACAGAGTGTACGGTCTGATCAAGCTGATCGATTCGAATCTGGATGAACTGGCGCAGGAGCTGGTAAAGGATGAGAAAGACCACATCGCGATTTTAAGTAAGATCGGAGAGATAAGGGGATTGATATTAGATATCCTCACCTGATCTTTTTTGGATGTGGATTGGATAAACGGCGCACGCACATGGCGGGAAATCTGGTAGCAGAAAAGAAAACATGAAAAATATGTGCAGAAATGAGGATTTATATGCCAGCATTTAAGGACATCGTTGGACATGAGCAGATCATAGAACATCTGCAGAATGCGATTACCATGGATAAAGTTTCACATGCTTATATATTAAACGGACCGGACAAATCCGGAAAAATGATGATCGCAGAAGCATTTGCACAGACGCTGCAGTGTGAGGCAGTAAATAAAAAGTTAGAGGAACTTGCAGGTGAGACAGAATCTGAAAGAATAGAAAATAAATTTACAGCGGAGCCATGTATGGAGTGTCATTCCTGTAAACAGGCGGCGGGCAAAAACCAGCCGGATATCATCTATGTCAGCCATGAGAAGCCGAATACGATTTCGGTAGACGATATCCGTACACAGTTAAACAATGACATTGTCATTAAGCCATACAGCAGCAAACATAAGATTTATATTGTGGATGAAGCGGAAAAAATGAACCAGCAGGCGCAGAACGCACTGCTAAAGACAATCGAGGAGCCGCCTGCATATGCGGTGATCCTGCTTTTGACCACCAATGCGGAGAGTTTTCTTCCGACGATCTTATCCCGCTGTGTGACGCTGAATTTAAAGGCGGTGCCGGATGAGAAGATCAAAAAATTTCTGATGACACATTACCAGATTCCGGATTACCAGGCAGATGTCTGCGTGGCATTTGCACAGGGAAATGTCGGAAAAGCGATCCAGCTTGCAGCATCGGATGATTTTAATGAATTAAAGGCATCTGCGCTTCAGCTCATCAAGCGTCTGCACGACATCGACCTCTATGAGATGACAGAGGCGGTAAAGCAGATCAGTGAATATAAGCTTCAGATCAACGATTACTTTGATCTTATGATGATCTGGTATCGTGATGTACTTTATTATAAAGCAACAAAGGATGTAAACGGCCTTATTTTCAAGGATGAGGTCTATGACATAAAAAGACAGGCAGAGCAGAGTTCTTACAATGGAATCGAAGAAATTTTACAGGCACTGTCAAAAGCACAGGTGCGTTTAAACGCAAATGTAAATTTTGATCTGGTGATCGAGCTGCTTCTGCTGACCATAAAGGAGAATTAACATGATAAAAATAGTAGGAGTCCGTTTCCGGAATGCCGGTAAAATTTATTATTTCGGACCGGGAAATCTGGATCTGACTGCAGGAATGCACGTAATTGTGGAAACTGCGCGTGGTGTGGAGCTGGGAACAGTCATGATACCGACAAGGGAAGTGAATGATGACAGCGTGATCCAGCCGTTAAAACCGGTCATCCGTATTGCAACGGAGGCAGATGAAAAGACAGCATTAAAGAACCGTGAAAAAGAAAAAGAGGCATTTAAGATCTGCCTGGAAAAGATAGCAAAACATAAGCTTGATATGAAGCTGGTGGAGGCAGAGTACACGTTTGATAATAATAAGCTGCTCTTTTATTTTACGGCGGACGGACGTATCGATTTCCGCGAGCTGGTAAAAGATCTTGCAGCGGTCTTCCGTACCAGAATCGAGCTGCGCCAGATCGGTGTCCGTGATGAGACAAAGATCATGGGTGGGATTGGAATCTGTGGAAGAGAACTTTGCTGTCATTCCTATCTTTCCGAGTTTGTCCCGGTATCCATCAAGATGGCAAAAGAGCAGAATCTGTCCTTAAATCCGACAAAGATTTCCGGTGTCTGTGGACGCCTGATGTGCTGTCTGAAAAATGAAGAAGAAACTTATGAATATTTAAACAGCCGTCTGCCAAATGTGGGGGATTATGTGACCACGGATGATGGCTTAAAGGGAGAGGTATCTTCCGTCAGTGTACTGCGCCAGATGGTCAAAGTACTCGTGGAAGTGGATGACGAAAAGGAAATCCGTGATTACTCTGTGGATCAGCTGAAATTCAAGCCAAAACGCAGAAGAGATTATGTAAAGCTGACTGCGCAGGAATTAAAGGAACTTTCCGCATTAGAAGATATGGGAGGAAAATCCAAAATTGACGATGCCAAATAATCTGGTTTATGAGCAGGAGAGACTTGATGAACTGCATCGCAACGGCTATTTTATCATTCAGGATCCGAAAAGGTTCTGTTTTGGGATGGATGCCGTTTTGCTTTCCGGGTTTGCAAAGGCAAAAAAAGGGGAGCACGTGCTCGATCTTGGTACCGGTACGGGAATTATCCCGATCCTGATGGAAGCCAAAACAGAAGCAGAAGATTTTAAGGCGCTTGAGATCCAGGAAGAAAGTGCGGATATGGCACGCCGGAGCGTGTGCTATAACCATCTTGAGGATAAGATCGAGATCGTGACCGGAGATATCAAGGAGGCATCTGCGATATTTGGAGCATCTTCGTTTGATGTGATCACCACAAATCCGCCGTATATGATCGGGACACATGGACAAAATTCGCCGTCTGCGGCAAAGGCGATCGCCAGACATGAAGTGCTATGTACACTGGATGATATTTTGCGGGAAACCGCGAAAATGCTTGTGCCGGGAGGCAGGTTTTATATGGTGCACCGGCCGTTCCGTCTCGCAGAGATCATGAGTAAAATGGTCGAGTACAAGATCGAGCCGAAGCGCATGCAGCTTGTCTATCCGTTCGTGGATAAAGAACCGAATATGGTGCTGATCGAGGGGCTGCGCGGTGGAAAATCAAGACTTGCCGTGGAAAAACCGCTGATCGTTTATAAAGAACAGGGCGTGTATACAGATGAGATTTATGATATTTATGGGTATTAAGTGGATTATTTAAAACCATATTGTGTATAAAGCAGCAGAAAAATTATTTTGTGTGGAAAATGACAGATATGAAACATAATCAGTATGTATTTGAGTGATTCAGAAAGGATAAATTAAAATATATGTTTAATGATATAAAGATAGGACCGGTTACATTTCATATGTATGGTCTTATGATTGCGATCGGTTTTGCAGCGGCACTTATGATGTGTTTAAAGCGTGGAAAAAAACGTGGCTTGAACGAGGATATTATCTATGGAATCTTCTTCTGCGCAATCTTCGGTGGAATGATCGGCTGCAGGCTGCTCTATTATATTGTAGAGATCCCGGAGATTTTAAAAGATCCGTCCATACTCTGGAACTTTAAAAACGGATACGTTGTTTACGGCGGGATCATCGGCGGTGCGCTGGCCAGCCTGATCTACTGTCGTGTCAAAAAAGAACGTTTTCTGCCGTACTTTGATCTTGTGATGCCTGCTGTATCATTTGCACAGGGATTCGGGCGTCTCGGCTGTTTCTTTGCAGGCTGCTGCTACGGCAGGGAGACGGATTCGTGGTTTAGCATCACATTTACCCACTCCGACTTTGCTCCGAACGGTGTAAAACTTCTGCCGACACAGCTGATGTCATCTGCCGGGGATTTCCTGATCTGCGGACTGTTACTGCTCTATGCGGGAAGAAAACCGAAAGAGGGACAGGTCGCAGCAGGATATATGGTGCTTTACGGAATCGGAAGATTTATTATTGAATTTTTCCGGAACGACTACCGCGGAAGCATTGGAGTGCTTTCCACATCACAGATCATTTCGATCGGAGTTGTGGCAGCGGGAGTTGTGTTTTATCTGGTGATGAATTTCCGAAACTGCAAAGGTGTCACCCCATAATATTTTTTAAACATCCGTATAAAATTAGCGGGGTAATGATAACCGCACTGTAATGCAATTTCATCGATGCCAAGGAGTGTTTCACTTAACAGTTTTGCCCCATATTCCATCTTAAGAGAGATAATATAGTCGGAAATGGTCGTGTCGTATTCGTGGAGAAACGCATAATTTAGTTTTTGCATGGATAAAGAAACCTGCTCACTCAGTTCATGGACGGTGGGCGGGTTTTTATATTTTTCAGTCAGAATATCGTGTGCGAGGTGCACAGCAGAAAGGTCAGCGGTTGAGAGCGTAATCGTTCTTGTATCGCTGACTTTTATTGTGTGCATTACTTTGCCATGTGGAATATGTTGTTGACCAGCTTTATTTATTGCGGTCCGCACAGATGTTGCAGGCAAAGTTCCGGCAGGAACAGATTTGGGTGCAATCACATGAGATGAGTTTTCCTCAAATTCTTCTGCAAGCAGTGCGAGACACTGTAAGATCAGTCCTTCTAAATACAGCGGTGTAAGCGCATCCTTTTCATGCAGAAAATGCATCTGGTTCAGCAGATTGATCACTCCGGTGGGGAGCATTTTATAGGTATAATTTGCCTCAAACGCGGACAGACTGACACAGTCAGGAAAAACAGGATAAAGAACATTTTCTATGAAATCAGCCGAAACCGTCAGTTCCAGTCCGTGAAAATGATCCCCGGCACGCCATGCCTGCTGGCCTTTGATATTTTCCTCCAGCACAATAAAAGAAGAAGGTGTAAAAGAAGCCGCATCCTTTTGATAAAGCTTAAAATGCGTCTTCCCGGAAAGCATTACCCCAAACCGAAGCTGTCTCGCAGGATTCCGAAAAGAAACCGAAAAATCCTCCGGAATCGTATAATCCGCAATCCCAAGCTGATAACACCCCTCGCGGCAATAAATACAGCAATACCCACCTTCCGGGTGTTCCCTGTCACTGTAACAGGTATAATTTCCATTCATTTCCGGTAAGAAATGAAGCTGTTCAAACATAAAAGCCTGAAATTCATTTGTACTTGAAACAAGCATCTAAGAAAAACCTCCTTCTTAATTTCTATACCCCATTTTCCCCATTCCCGCAATAAAATAATCATTTGCTAAACAAAAATTATCAATATCCATGCAACACTTGCAAACAATCAAATGCATGATAAAATAGACTTACTTTTGTTAGTGCAAACTAACACTTGCAATATATCTTGCAGTTTGCAGACAAAACACTTGCGAAGAATGAAAACAAAACATAAAGGAGAACTTTTACATGAAAAAAAATCATTTATTTTCCATTATCACGGCAGGTATGCTTACCATCACCCTGTTAGCGGGATGTGGGAATACAGGCAGCAACGCAAATGCAGACACAGGAAGTAACACAAATACGGTGCAGGAGAGTACAGAGGATCAGGCATCCGCAGTACCGGAGAGTGAAGCGCAGATAACCGGGGAAGGACAAAATGGTGAGACAATTATTGTGACGGACGTCCGCGGTGAGGTGGAGATTCCGGCAGATCCTCAGAGGATCGTAGATTTAAGCGGCAACAGTGATATCTTATCGATCCTTGGCTATTCCGTTGTGGGAACCGCAAACAGTGATGCTTATGACTATACAAAATTCCCAACCTATCTTGAGGATACATTACAGGGAGCTGAAATTTTAGGTTACAGTATGCAGGATACGATGGATATTGAGGCAGTTATGAATTTAGCCCCTGACCTGATCATCATTTCCACGGTTCAGGAAAAAATGTATGACCAGCTTTCTGAGATCGCACCGACAGTCATGATCCAGTTAGAAGCGCTGAACTGGAAAGAAGATATCCGCACGCTTGCACAGGTATTTGGCAGAGAGGATGCGGCAGATCAGTGGATCAGTGCATATGAAGAGAAGGCGAAAGAAGCAGGAGAAGCAGTTCGTGCTGCGTATGGAGAGGATACCAGTTATCTGTCATTTTTAGCAAGCGGTGGACAGTTCTTTGTATTCACAGGTGCCGGATTTGGAAGTGTGCTTTATGAAGATATGGAACTTGCAAAACCGGAAGGTCTGCCGGAGCAGAGTGATATTTCCCTGCCGGTCGTAACGTATGAAGGTCTGGCATCGATCGGAGCAGATTATATTTTCCTGATGGCAACGGATGAAGACAAAGCAGAACTTGACCAGAATGCAGTCTGGAACAGTCTGCCGGCAGTACAGAGCGGACAGGTGGTAGAACTTCCGGCATCACCGTATTTTAATCAGGGTTACAGTCCGATCGGACGTGAGCTGCTTTTAGATGAGATTTTGGAGATGTTAGATGGAACGGCAAAGAATTAAGCGGACCTGGGGTGTTACGATTGCAGGTGTCTGTCTGCTGATACTGGGAGTTTTGCTTGCAGTCTGTATGGGCGCAATGAAGATTCTGCCGGTGGATATCTGGAATGGCATTTTTCATAATACAGGATCTCTTACGGATATGATGATCCGCGACGTACGGCTTCCGAGGGTGATCTGTGTACTGGTGACAGGCGGTATCCTTGGAATGACCGGAGCAATGATGCAGGGGGTGACGCGAAATCCGATTGCGGAACCGTCACTGCTGGGGATCAGTCAGGGGGCGACGCTTTTTGTCGCCCTTCTTTATGCGTCGGGAGTTGGTGCAACTGCGGGAAATACGCTGCTTGCAGCATTGCTTGGAGCGTTTTTTTCCGGCGTGCTTGTACTTATATTTACCATGAAAAATCCGGGAAATTTAAGTATCACAAAATTACTTTTAGCGGGAACGGCAATGAGTACTTTTTTTACGGCACTCACTTCGGTAGCGGGGCTTTTGTCGAACCAGTCACAGATGGTTGGATTCTGGGTATCCGGTGGATTTCGCGGGGCAACGTGGCTGGATGTAAAAATTATTTTAGCGGTAGGGATACCGGGATTTTTAGCAGCAGTGTTCCTTGCACCGAAAATTAATGTGATCAGTCTTGGAGATGATATGGCAACCGGACTTGGTATCCATCCGCAGAGGGTGCGTTTTATCACAATTCTTTTGATGATTCCGTTATGTGCGGCAGCAGTGGTGGTGGGAAAAACAATAGGTTTTGTCGGACTTATGATTCCACAGACGATAAGGCTGTTTGCAGGCACAGATTACAGGCGGGTAATTCCGCTTAGTTTTCTGTGCGGAGCCGTACTTTTAACTTATGCGGATATTGCAGCGCGCATGATCTATCAGCCATATGAGGTACCGATTGGAATTTTTACAGCAATGCTTGGAGTACCATTCTTTTTATACATGGCGGGAAAGGAGCGGGGATGATGCGTATGAAAAAAAGAAAAACAGCAGTTTTTGCGTGCGTGATCGTATTATTTTTCTGTGCCATCCTCTTGGGACTTTGCTGGGGAAGTTATGAGATATCGGTGCATGAGGTCATTGCGACGCTGCTTGGAAATGGAACAAAAATACAGAATACGGCAATTTTTGGAATCCGTTTACCGCGTATCCTGCTTGGTATTTTTGTGGCGGCAGGGCTTGCGATATCGGGCGGTGTTTTACAGACAATGACAAGGAATGAGCTTGCTGACCCGGGAATCATTGGCATCAATGCGGGTGGTGCAACGGCAGCAGTGTTGTTTATCCAGTTTCAGACAAACGCATATTTCAGTGAACTTGGGACATTTTCTATTTATCTGCTTCCACTTATGGCAATTTCAGGGGCACTTGCAGCGGCATTTTGCATTTATTTTCTCTCCAGCAGGAAAGGATTAAAACCAAAACGTCTGCTTTTGACCGGAATTGGGATCAATGCCGGACTAAATGCGTTTATCACTTTTTTTATGTTCAAGGGAGGTACTGGGGATTACAACCGGGTAATGATCTGGACGTCCGGCTCACTCTGGGGGGCCGGATGGGCATACGTCAGAGCTTTGGTACCCGTGATTTTACTTGGCGGGGCATATATTTTTTATAAAGGCCGAATGTTGGACGCGTTAAGTTTTTCGGATGAAACGGCGGTCGGCTGGGGAATTTCCATCGAGCGTGAACGGAAAAAAATGTTGCTCTGTGCAGTTATTCTTGCGGGAGCATCGACTGCATTTGCCGGAAATATCGGCTTTATCGGACTGCTTGCGCCGCATGCAGCAAAAAAAGTTGTTGGAAACGGACACCGGGTATCACTGCTTCTTGCATCTTTGATTGCTGCAGTCATGCTGATTTTTGCGGATACTGTGGCAAGAAATTTATTTTCACCAATCGAAATCCCGGCGGGAATTGCGGTGTCGCTGGTTGGTGTACCGTATTTTGTATACCTGATGTGGAAGGAGTAGCAAAGATTTGGAAACAATAAATGCAATAGAGGTAAAAGGACTCTGGGCGGCATATGAGGATCGCATGATCATAGAGGAGATGAATTTAAAAATACCGAAGGGAAACATCACGATCATTATCGGTGCAAACGGCTGTGGGAAATCTACACTGTTAAAAGTGATTTCAAGAATTTTGCCTGCAAAGAGGGGTGAAGTCCGGATTGATGGAATGGATATCCGCAAAGAAAAAGCAGAACATATCGCCAAAAAAGTTGCTGTTCTCCCGCAGACTCCGACCTGTCCGGATGCAATTACCGTGCGTGAGCTGGTTTCCTACGGACGTTTTCCTTACCGCAAAGCGATTGGAGGCATGAGCCGCCACGATATAGAGCAGGTGGACTGGGCACTTGAAAAAACAGGTCTGACAGAAATTTCCGGCCGCCTTGTGACAGAATTATCCGGCGGACAGAGACAGCGCGCATGGATCGCCATGACACTTGCGCAGGAGACGGAAATGATCTTGCTTGATGAGCCGACGACATATCTGGATATGGCATATCAGCTGGACGTGCTGCAGCTTTTAGAGCGCATGAACCGGGAAAAACAGCTTACGATCGTGATGGTGCTGCATGACTTAAACGAAGCCTGCCGCTTTGCAGATCACATTATTGGACTGAAAAATGGCAAGGTTGTCTGTGAGGGAAGACCGGCAGATGTGATCACACGGGAAAATATCCGGGAAATTTATGGGATTGATGCAAAACTGGTGATGAGTGATGGAGGATACCCGATCTGTATGGAATTTGACAGAGTTATAAAAACTTTATGATTTGTTCGATTTACAACCGTAATTGACTATGATAATTTAATATTAAGGCTCTTTGGTGGGGAAAATGCGCCGGAGAGTCTTTTCTTTTGTACGATTCCCGCCATCCGAAAAAATAGATGGTTTTGATGACAGATATCTGTCCGCAAAAACAGGTTTATCTGTGAAATATATCATCTATTAATCAGAGAAGGATTGGGGGAAATATCTATGAAATCAGGAAAAAAAGTCATCCGGGTGGCATTAGCCATCCTCTGCATGGTTTCCATGCTTTTTATTTCAGAGTATCAGAAAGTAGAAGTATATGCAGCCTCAGGATATGGGTTCATTTTCTTAAGTGCATATGAAAAAACATTAAAAACAGGGGACACTTATTGTCTGTCTGTGGTTTCATCCGGCAGTAAAAAACCGACATTTACATCCAGTGATTCAAAGGTCGCATCGGTTAATACCTACGGAAAAATCACCGCAAAAAAGGCGGGAAGTGCGACGATTACGGCAAAAACAAAAAATGCGGAGGCAAGCTGTAAGGTTACTGTCACAAAGACAAAAGTTACCTTAAATAAGACCAGCCTGATATTGGAAAATGGGGAAAGTGCAGTGCTTACTGCAGCCTCATCCACCGGACATAAGGTGACGTGGAAGTCGGCAAAGACAAGCATTGCATCGGTAAGTGAAAATGGAAAAGTAACAGCAAAGAAGCCGGGAACAACTACGGTTACTGCAAAGGTTGACGGTACATCTGTGAATTGTAAAGTGACAGTAAAAAGTCCGACAGTCCGCCTGATGCCGTCTAAAATCTCGTTATACAGACGGGAAAAGTATAAACTTAAGGTATCTTCCACATCAAAAACAACACCAGTGTGGAAAACCAACAAAAAAAGTGTGGCGACTGTGGATGAAACAGGAAAAGTAACCGCGGTCAAACATGGAACGGCAGTCATTACTGTAACCGTAGATGGAGTCAGCAAAAATTGTGAAGTGACGGTCAGATCTCCAAAGATTACATTTGAGCAGACGACGATTACACTTCATCCGGGGGAACGTGCAAGAGTAAATGCGACGGTATCTTCCGGCAATCAGCCGGCGTATTCCTGCTCTAACTCCAATGTGGTGTCGGTAGATGCAAACGGGGTTATCACTGCGAAAGCAGCTGGCAGGTCTTATGTCTACGCCAGTGAGGATGGAACAAAGGAACGCATGACGGTGTATGTGAAAGAGAAGGAATAAAAGGTGCAGGGATTGTTGTATAGACAAAAACTGGAATAGGAACAAAAGCACAAAGTCAGGCATGGCATCAGATTGTGAAAGAAAATTGCTGCTGTTCACACAATAGGTGTGGACAACAGCAGGAAACAGATGGCGGGAAGTACAAAAGATAAATGGAAGTTGCATGTTTACACCAAAAATAAAATCCGCTAAAATATAGAAAATTACAGAATGCAGATACAATTCACAACAATAGAATGTTCGCAAAGCGCAGGCTATTATTTTTTATATCGGAGAAAGGCGGTAGTGAGGATGGAGGATATGACAGAAAAAGAACTGATCACGGTTTTAATTGATAAATATACAGATTTACAGCGCATCAAACGTGCAAACAATGGGGTGGAAAATCAGGAGCTGGAGTATCAGATCAAAGTGACGATTGCAAAGCTGGCATCTCTTGGAGTGTCCGTGGAGGATATTACGTTATGACAGAAAAAGAATGGCGCATGTTCAATGACATTCTTCTGGAAATCTATTATGCCGGAAGCCTGGAGACGTTTGGAGAAAGATGTTTAAAACTGATCCGTATATTGATTCCATATACGCAGGGTTATTTTTTAGTGATAGATGAAGACGGCAGGTTAGACGTGGCGCATTCGGTATTTGAAAATGTGGATCCTGTCATGAAACGGAAATACTTAGATACTTATTTTGCAAAAGACTATCTGATGCAGATGTGCAATTTTACAAAATCAATGGCATACCGCGATACCGATCTTTTAACGGATGAGAAACGAAGAGCATCGGTGATTTACCGTGAGTATTTTAAACCCCAGAAATTAGATATGGGATGCGGGCTTATCATTATGAAAGAGGGAAAGACACGGGTATTTTTGAATCTGCTGCGGAAGTGTGGAGAACCGGACGTTACAGGGCATGAGATGGGAATTTTGCAGACATTTCTGCCTCATTTTGAAAAAAATGTTTTTGCCTATGCAAACCATTATGTTTCGGGTGCGGAAAATACCATAAAAAACAGAGAGGCAGATCTTCTTTCGGGGCGGGAGCAGGAAATTGTGCGGCTCGTCAGAAAAGGATATTCCAATCAGGAAATCGCCAGACAGCTTCTGATCAGTGAGGCAACAGTAAAAAAACATCTGAGTAATATTTTTGAAAAACTGGGAATCAGCAGGCGGACACAGTTATTTTAAGGTAGAGGAAAAGAAGTATTGGTACATCGAAAGTAGTATGCAAATCAATCATTCTGCTGATTGTGAAAATATATACCTGCCGTTATAATTCATGACAACAGATTTGGAAAGAGGTGGTTGTCATGATAGCAGACAAAAGCGCACTACTGGTGATTGATGTGCAAAACCAGTTTGTTGAGGGATTGCCGGAAGAGATGAAAGGTCTTTGCATATACAACTTTGGATGCGGCGATCATTGCAGAGAGTCAGTATGATGAAGATATGCTGGATGTAACGGCAATCGTGGACGAGTCTGCCGGAGCTGACGGAATCCTTGTCAAAAATGATATTAACAGTATTGCAGATCTGAAGGGAAAGAAAGTCGGCGTGTCTATCAACCAGACGTCACATTATCTGCTGATGCAGGCACTTGAGACAGCAGGACTTACGGATGCAGATGTAGATCTTGTCAATATGACATCTTCGGATGCAGGAGTATCTTTTATCAGCGGTGATCTGGATGCGGCTGTCACATGGGAACCATATCTTAGCAACGCGGTAGAGCAGGGAGTTGGAAAACTCATTTTTTCCAGTAAAGATGCACCAGGTTCTATTTTGATAAAGGAATTATTGAGAAGCCAGTGGAACCGTCACAATTACTGGCAGAAGAATAATAGCAGGATCCGGCTGCTTTTAACGGATATTGTCGTATGATTTTTCCTGTGATAGAATTGGGGAAAATACGAGTTGGAATGAGCAGATATGGAAAACACATTAAAAGAAACAGAATGGCTGACCATCAATAAAGTGTTACTGGAAATGTATGATATTACCGATATTGATCAATTTACGGAACGGGTGTTAAAAACTTACCGTATGTTGATCCCATATACGAAAGGATATTTTATTGTTTTTAATGAAGCAGGCGGCATTGAAAGCGAAAAATCGTCCTTTATTGAGATGGAGCCGGGAGTCTATGAAGAATATCTGGATTCTTATTATGAAAAAGACTACATGAAATATACATTTGAATTGTCTGAGCATACGATCACTTACCGTGATACCGATATTATGGAGGAGTCACTGCGGCAGAAAACAGAGTTTTATCAGGGATTTTTAAAACCGAATCATATCCCGTTTGGCGCGGGGATACTGCTTCGCAGATATGGAAAACCGATTGGTATTGTTAATTTTTTCCGAAGTGAACTTCTTGGGGATTTTTCGGACAAAGATATGTTTATCTTAGAAGTGCTAAAGGGGCACCTTTCCCATAAACTGGCAGGACTACTCAATGGAACAAAGCAGGCGGCAGGCGACAGGAATAAGATGCTTGCACATCTTGCGGCAGAATTTGAACTGTCAGAGCGGGAAAAAGAAGCACTGACCTGTATGGACGGGGGAATGACAAATGCCCAGATCGCAGAGAATATGGGAATCAGTCTTTCTACGGTAAAAAAACATGTTTACCATATTTTTGAAAAAGTAGGGGTAGACACCAGAGCGCAGCTTCGTAATGTTTTAGAGACATATAACTCTACAAAGTTCTAAAAAAGTTCTAATTATACAGAAAAAAATGCATACAAAGTTCAATTGTCACATTATTTTTCCGATGCTACAATCAGTGCATAAGAAAACAGAAAGAGGAAATGCAAAGGTGCATAAAAAGCAGCCTTTGCGTTTCCTCTTTTTTTGTACCCAAAATAAGCGTTTGATCAGCAGATTCAAAGAAAGGTGGAAATTATTATGAAGAAAATCTGGAGCAAGACATTAAGACCGGGAGAGAAATGGTCAGGAAATATTGGACGTGGAAAATATATTCATTTCAAGGCGCTCGGCGATGACGCAAATGTTTCCATGTTGATGTACAACATGTTAGATACTTCGGAGCGCTATAACATGCCGGATACGTTAAAAGCACAGTTTATTTCCTCCCTGACAAAAGGAAATGTGCTGATGAGCGATAACGGACGTGTGTTGGCCAGTATCGTGGAGGACAGCCTTGGATGGCATGATACGATCTCAGGATATACGACAAGGCTTCTCACCGATGAGAAATACGGAAAGACAACTTATCAGGAAATGAGAAATGACTGGCACCGTTGCGGAGAGGAAAACTTCAAAATGGAACTTGTCCGCAACAATATGAGTGCAAGAGATTTAGTTCCATGTGTGAATCTCTTCTCAAAAGTTTACATTGAGGAAGATGGCAGCATGCATTTTGAGGAGGGACACTGCAAGGAGGGCGCAACCGTAACACTCCGCACGGAGATGGATATGATCTTTATCGTATCAAACACGCCAAACCCGTTAGATCCTGCAAAAGAATTTCCTTCGGTTCCGGTTTCCATTGAAGTATATGATGCACCGGAAGTTGACCTGACAGATGAATGTGTCAACTATCGTCCGGAGAATTACAGAGCATTTGAAAATACATGGGAATATTACAACCTGCTGGGACGTTAAAAGGCAGAACGGAGCCAAATCAGTAAACAATCAGGCAGAGAAAATTGTTGTAGAAAACGGAGGTTAAGAGATATGTACGGATTTATAGAGAAAACAAGTGATTTAAAAGAAGAAAATGCAATTTATAACGAAGTCGTGGAAGCCGGGAAAGGCTGGATGCATGAACTGCTTCCGGGACAGTCCTTAAGAATTGTAGACATGGAAGGAAATCAGGCAGTCGATACCACATTTTATGACATGACCAACCCGGAGGATCATTACGGAGCAATCCCAACGATCGTGATGCAGAAAAATATCTATCTGACAACGGGTACGATCCTTAGAACCGAGTCTGGAAAACCGCTGTTAGAGATCACAGCAGATCTGACCGGGCGTCATGATACGATCGGCGGTGCATGTTCCGCGCAGAGCAATACCGTAAGATATGCAAGAGAAAAAATTTACATGCACAACTGCAGAGACAGCTTCATGTTACAGCTTGCAGACGATACGCATGGTTTCATGAAACGTGACCTTGCCCCAAACATTAACTTTTTCATGAATGTTCCGGTGTCAAAGGATGGCGGTTCAAAATTCGATGATGGTGTTTCTGCACCGGGCAAATATGTGGAGATGAAAGCGTTAGAGCATACGATGGTGTTAGTCAGCAACTGTCCGCAGCTCAATAATCCATGTAATGCATACAACCCGACCCCGATCAGGATGCTGATCTGGGACGCAGAGTAAAAATGTGAAAAAAGTTTGGAGGATTCCCTATGTTTGATAAAGTACTGATAGCAAATCGTGGAGCAATCGCAGTTCGAATTGAACGTACCTTAAAGAAAATGGGAATCGGCAGTGTTGCTGTATATTCGAAGGCGGATCAGGATAGTTTACATGTGGAACGTGCAGACGAGGCAGTATACATTGGCGATGGTACGGCAAAAGAGACATACCTCGATACAAAAAAGATCATAAAGGCTGCACTGGATACCGGTGCAAAAGCCATCCATCCGGGATACGGATTTTTGAGTGAGAATACAGATTTTGCGAAAGAATGTGAGGAGAACGGCATTAAGTTCATTGGACCGGATTCTGAACAGATCAAGTTATTCGGTTTGAAACATTCCGCAAGAGCACTTGCAGAGAAGGCAGATGTTCCACTGTTACCTGGAACCGGACTTTTGTCCGGAGTGGAAGAAGCAGTTACAGAGGCAGAAAAAATCGGATATCCGGTTATCTTAAAGAGCACCGCAGGCGGCGGTGGAATCGGAATGAGGATCTGTAACTCCACCGAAGAATTACGGCAGGCTTATGATGCAGTTTGTCATCTCGCTGCAGCAAACTTTAATGATGCCGGCGTATTTCTTGAAAAATATGTAACGCGTTCCCGCCATGTGGAAGTGCAGATTTTCGGCAACGAATACGGTGAGACAACAGCACTGGCAGAGAGAGACTGTTCGGTACAGAGAAGGAACCAGAAAGTAGTTGAGGAAAGCCCGGCACCAAACCTTTCGGATGAAGTCAGGGAAAAAATGTATGCGGCAGCAGAACGGCTTGCAAAGGAAGCTTCCTACAGAAGTGCCGGAACGGTTGAGTTTTTATACGATGATCAGACGGAAGGATTTTATTTCCTTGAGGTAAATACAAGACTTCAGGTAGAACATGGTATCACAGAGGAGGTACTTGGGATCGACCTTGTGGAGTGGATGGTCAAAGAGGCTGCCGGTGAGTTAAAAAATATAAAATCACTGGTACATAAGCCGCAGGGACATGCGATCGAGGTTCGTGTCTATGCTGAGGACTGCATTAACGGATTCCGCCCTGGCACAGGAAAGATCGATGCGGTTACATTTTCACCGGAAGCGCGTGTGGAGACCTGGATCCAGAAAGGTGTGGAGGTAACATCTCTTTATGATCCGATGCTTGCAAAACTGATCGTACATGGAAGTGGCCGTGCCGATGCGATCGCAAAGATGGAACGTGTACTTAGGGATTCAAGAGTGTATGGAATTACCTCAAATATGCAGTATTTAGCAGCACTGTTAAAAACAGAAACCTATCAGACCGGTGCATTATTTACCGGAATGTTAAAAGATTTTATGCCACAGGAGCATGCAATCGAAGTACTTGATGGCGGAGTACAGACAACGGTTCAGGATTATCCGGGCATGATCGGTTACTGGTTTGTCGGAGTTCCACCTTGTGGCCCAATGGATGCTTATAACTTCCGAATTGGAAACAGCATTCTTGGCAATGATGAGAGTGCACCGGGATTAGAGCTGACATTAAGAGGCGGCAGTTACCGTTTCCGTACAACCGTAAGTTTCTGTATCACAGGTGCAGATATGAAGGCAACCTTAGATGGAGTGGAGATCCCGATGTATCAGGTGGTACATGCATCTGCCATGCAGGTGTTGAAATTTAAAGACTGTAAAGTCGGAATGAGAACCTATCTCTTAGTGGCAGGCGGATTTGATATGCCAAAGATCATGGGCAGCAGTTCTACATTTATTGATGGAAAATTCGGCGGACACAACGGACGTACCTTACGCACCGGAGATGTGCTTCGTTTACAGGAAAAATGTGTGATCGATTCGATCGATTCCATGCCGGAAAAATATCGTCCAAAACTGACGAATGAGTGGACGATCGGTGTGATCCCGGGACCACAGCCGACACCGGAATATTTGACACCGGAATACTTAAAGACCTTAACAGAATCTGAGTATGAGGTAAACTTTAACAGCGCGAGAACCGGTATCCGTTTAAATGGTCCGATCCCGCAGTGGGTACGGGAGGATGGCGGCGAGGCAGGACTTCATCCGTCAAACATTCACGACAATGCCTATGCGGTAGGTACCCTGGATCTGACCGGTGACCAGTCCATTTTACTTGGACCGGATGGTCCGAGCCTTGGCGGATTCGTATGTTCCGTGACAACGGCAAAAGGCGAGATGTGGAAATTAGGACAGCTTCATCCGGGCGATAAAGTTCACTTCAGGCTTCTTGATTTAGATCAGGCAAAGGAAATCCGGGAAGCGGAGGAAGCAAATCTTCGTCATGAATATAAAGAAGTTGTACTGCCGGAGCAAAAAGATCTTGATTATCATTACGCGATCCTCGCAGAGGAAACGGCAGCGGGAACAAAGATCGTTGCAAGACTTGATGGTGAAGATAATATTCTGGTGGAATACGGAGAGATGGAACTCGATATTGCGATCCGTTTCCGGGTTCACGTTCTCATGCAGGAGTTAAAGAAAAAAGATCTGCCGGTCATTGACCTGACACCGGGCATCCGTTCCTTACAGATACATTTTGATATCGAAAAGATTTCCCTTAAGGAAATGCTTGCAGCGGTACTTGAAACCAACCGCACATTACCGGAACTTTCCGATGTAACGGTTCCGTCAAGAATCATCTGGCTTCCGTTATCCTGGGATGATCCGCAGACACAGCTTGCAGCGAAGCGTTATCAGCAGACGGTAAGACCAAACGCACCATGGTGTCCGAGCAACCCGGAATTTATCCGCAGGATCAACGGCTTAGACAGCATAGAGGATGTAAAGAAGATTGTATTTGATGCGGATTATCTGGTACTTGGACTTGGCGATGTTTATCTTGGAGCTCCGGTTGCAACACCCGTTGATCCGAGACACCGTATGGTAACGACCAAATACAACCCGGCAAGACCATGGACACCGGAAAATGCAGTTGGAATCGGCGGCGCATACCTGTGTGTATATGGTATGGAGGGTCCTGGCGGTTATCAGTTTGTCGGACGTACCATTCAGATGTGGAATCCGTTAAAAGAGACAGAATATTTCAAACATGGAAAACCATGGCTGTTGGATTTCTTTGATCAGATCCGTTTCTATCCGGTCAGCGCAGAGGAAATCTTAAAAGACAGAGAAGATTTTCTTCGTGGCAGGTTCAAGATTAAGATAGAAGAGACAAGCTTCAACCTTGGAAAATATGAGCAGTTCTTAAAGGAACATGAAGATACGATCCGGGCATTTAAAGATCATCAGGAAGCATCTTTTGAGGCAGAGCGGAAGATGTGGAAAGAAAAAGGACTCGATGAGTTTGATTCCGAGACACAGGATGCACCGGCAATCGTGGAAGAAACCGTACCGGACGGCTGTGAGGCAGCAAGAACCAATATTCCGGGAAGTGTATGGAAGGTATTAGTCGAGGACGGACAGAAGGTCAGAGAGGGGGACACTCTTGTGATCTTAGAGAGCATGAAAATGGAATTCCCGGTTACGGCAGAGTACAGCGGAATCATTGAAAAAGTATATTTAAAACCGGGCGAACAGGTAAATTCCGGACAGCTTGCGGCAAGTATCCGCGTGTAAAAGGAGAGTGATAAATATGAAATATTTCCCCAAAAAACTGACAATGACATGGATCAGAAACAGTTATAAAGAAGGATCACTTACTCCGGAGGAGCTTGCCGGCGAGATCGTGCGCCGGGCAGAAAAGTACAGGGATTATAATATCTGGATTGTCGCGCCGGATCTGAAACGGATGATGGGTTACATTGAAAAACTTCCAAAAGATATGGAATCGCTTCCATTATGGGGTATCCCGTTTGCAGTCAAGGATAACATTGATGTGGCGGGATCTCCTACGACAGCAGCATGTCCGGATTATGCATATGATCCAAAAGAAGATGCAGCGGTTGTAAAAAAACTGATCGAGGCAGGCGCATTTCCGGTCGGGAAAACCAACTTAGACCAGTTTGCAACAGGTCTTGTCGGAACGAGAAGCCCTTATGGAGAAGTAAAAAACGCACTTGATCCGGAGTTGATCAGCGGTGGATCAAGTTCCGGTTCCGCAGTCTCTGTGGCACTTGGAATGGCAGCGTTCTCACTGGGAACAGATACCGCAGGTTCCGGCCGTGTACCGGCAGCATTAAACTGTCTGGTCGGCTACAAGCCGTCTCTCGGCGCCTGGTCGACCAAAGGAGTGGTTCCGGCATGCGCAAGCCTTGACTGTGTCACCGTGTTTGCAAACAGCCTGGAAGATGCAGAGAAAGTCAACCTTGCGGCACGCGGCGTGGATGAAGAGTGCTGCTGGTCAAGGGAGTACAAAGAGCCACTGCCAAAACTTCCGAAAAAAATCTGTCTGGCAAAAGACGGTGTGACATTTTACGGACCATATGAAGATATTTACAAAGCAAAATGGGAACAGGCGAAAAAGCGGATCGAGGATATGGGAATTACCGTGGAATATATCGATTACACGATGTTTTCAAAGGCAGCATCCATTCTTTATGACGGACCCTGGGTGGCAGAGCGCTGGAAAGATCTCGGTGATTTCGTGGAGAGCCACCCGGGAAAAGTATTTCCGGTAACAGAAACAGTTTTAAGGTCAGGCGATAAACCGGAGCACACGGCAAGAAAAGTATTCGAGGCGATGCACCAGTTACAGGAATACCGGATGCGGGCAAGACACATTTTAAAAGACGCCGTTCTTATCATGCCGACGGCGGGCGGTACATTCAAAAGAGATGAGGTCAGAAAAGATCCGATCGCGACAAACAGCCAGATGGGACTTTATACAAATCACTGTAACCTGCTTGATATGTGTGCTATAGCAGTACCGGAAAATACAGCGGATACAGAGCTTCCATTTGGAATCACTATTTTCTCATTATCCGATCAGGAGGGCGAGATCCTTGGCACGGCGGAACAGTTTTTAAAGACACAGAGTATCCCGTTTGCGGTATGCGGACTGCATAAAAAAGGATTTCCATTGGAGAGCCAGCTCACAGAGCTTAAAGCATCCTACAAAGAGAGCATAAATACTGCACCGCATTACAGACTGTATCGTCTGGATACCGTACCGGAGAAACCGGGCATGGTATATGACGATAAAAAGGGCGCTGCGATAGCGGTAGAGATTTATGAACTGCCAGTTGTGAGCATCGGAGCATTTTTACAGCAGGTAAAAAAGCCACTCTGTATCGGGGATGTGGAATTGTCCGATGGCAGGATCGTTAAAGGTTTTCTTTGTGAGGAATACGGGCTGGCAAACGCAAAGGAGATCACTGATATCGGGAAGTACGAAGTGTAACAATAAAGACGTAATAACAAACATGTAATGATAAAAGGCATAAATAAGGAATGAAGTAGTTAATGAACAATAAGCAGGAAGAAATGGAGGAAACAAACATGAAGATGATAAAAGCGATTGTCAGACCGGAAAAATCAGAGGATGTGCTCGATGCACTGCTTGCAGGCGGTTTTGCAGCAGCAACCAAAATGAGCGTGCTTGGACGTGGAAAACAGAAAGGTTTAAAAGTAGGTGACACCTATTATGATGAAATCCCCAAAGAACTGATCATGCTTGTTGTGGAAGATGGGGACGTGGATAAGGTGCTGAAAGTAATTGTTGAGAACGCGAGAGTGGATAAAAACGGAACCTACGGAGATGGAAAAATTTTTGTCAGCGATGTGGAGCGTGCAATCACGATCAGCAGTGGAAAAGACGAGTTATAGGACGGAGGTGCCGCGATGAAAGAGGTAATGATCATATTAAGACCGAAAATGTATTTTCCAACGAAGGAAGCGTTAGATCAGGCAGGATTTCATTCCATGACGATCCGTGAAATCATCGGAAGAGGAAAATGCCCGGTACATTACGATTATGATGAGGGGGCACCGGTAAAACACAGACTGGTTGCTAAAAGAATGATCGATATGTTTGTCAGAGATGAAGATTTACAGAGACTGGTAGACACAGTGGTAGAGGTTAATAAGACCAATCATGCCGGAGATGGAAAAATCTTTGTGCTTCCGGTAAATGATGCGATCCGTGTAAGAACCGGAGAAAAAGGAATCGAAGCGATCATGTAAATGCAGTAAGAGGAAGAGGAGGACAACCATATGAAAAAAATTAAGAGAAGTATCAGTATTCTGCTCATTGCAATGATGGCACTTGCCATGTTAGGAGGCTGTGGAAATAACAGCACATCAGGAAACAGCACTGCAGATGGTGACAGTACAAAGATAGAAAAGACAGCAGATGCAGGTGAAGCAAAAGGAACAGAAAGCAACCCGTTCATTCTCGGTGTCAGTCCTATGTCAGGCTGGTATGCGTGGTATGGTGTAAAGGACACCGGTATTTTTGAACAGAATGGTGTCTATGTTGACCTCCAGTTCTTCCCGGTATACAGTGATTCCCTAACTGCATTCTATTCCGGTCAGGTAGATGGTATCTGTATCGCAGCTTCGGATGCAGTTGCGCCGGTCAATGAAGGTGTGGATTTTAAAGTAGTTTTAGTGAATGATAACTCTTACGGTGCAGATGGTATCGTGGTACAGGATGGAATTAACAGTATTGAAGATTTAAAGGGTAAGACAGTTGCAACTGAGGTTGGTACCTTAGAGCATATGTTTTTGCTGAAAATATTAGAAGAAAACAATATGACGGTCGATGATGTCAACTTTGTCAATATGACGATCAACGATGCAGGCCCGGCATTCATTGCGGGAAGTATCGATGCAGCAGTGCTCTGGGAGCCGACACTTTCCACAGCGATAGGTGCAGGTGGAAAACTTTTGTACAGCACAAAGGAAGAGCCTGGTTTGATCCCGGATACACTTGCGGTCAGACAGGAAGTGTTGGATTCAAGTTCCGATGCGGTACAGAAAATCGTCGATTCCTGGTTTGATGGTGTTGAAAAATTAAATGCAAGAGATGATGAGTTCATTCAGGCAATCTGCGACGGTGCAGAGCTTACCAGAGATGATTATATGACCATGTTAGACGGGGTTACTATTTTTGATAAGGCAAAGAATGAAGAAACTTTTAAAGACGGTGATGATTACACCTATCTTTCTTATACGTTACAGAAATCGGCTGAGTTCCTGTTATCAACTAAGATGATCGATGAGATCCCGGATGATTTAAGCTCTATTTTGGATGATACCTACATTAAGGGGGCAGAATAATGATTCGAATTAAGATAAGAAAGGAAATCGACAGGAAAAAATATCTATTGTTTGCAATACTTTCATTCGTCTTTGTGCTTGCTGCGTGGCTGATTGCAAGTGAGAGTGGTGCGATCAAGGAAATTTTTCTTCCGAAACCACAAAATGTGGTGCGCTTCTATATAGAGTCCATCAAGGATGGCAGCCTGCTTGAAAACACAGGAATCAGTATTTACCGGATCACCCTTGGTTTTGTATATGCGGTTCTTTTAGGTGTCCCGATCGGTATTTTAGTTGGAACATTCAAAAAGGCAGAAGCATTTATCCGCCCACTGTGTGAGTTTGTCCGTTATATGCCGGTTCCGGCATTTGTACCTCTTATCATGGTATGGGTAGGAATCGAAGAAAGTGCGAAGATCACGGTCATTTTTATCGGTACATTTTTCCAACTTGTATTAATGGTTGCGGATGATGCGCTTGCGGTACCGGATGATCTGATCAATGCCGGGTATACGTTAGGTTCAAACACTCCAAAGACGATCTTTAAGATCCTGATTCCGGCAATGATGCCAAGACTGATGGAAACACTGCGTATGATGATCGGCTGGGCGTGGACCTATTTGGTCAGCGCCGAACTGGTAGCTGCAAATACAGGACTTGGATACACAATCTTAAAATCGCAGCGTTTCTTAAAGACGGACGCTATTTTTGCCAACATTATTTTGATCGGTCTGCTTGGACTGATTACGGACCGCATTTTTGCATTTTTAAATAAAAAACTGTTTCCGTGGGCGGCTGCGTAAACCGTTAGAAAGGTAAGGTTTTAGCATATGGGATTTTTTAAGAAAAAAAAGAATATACTTCCGCCTGCGGAAGATCATATAGAGGCAAATCTTGCAAACAGTACCGTTTATGTCAGAGATCTGCAGAAAATATATCCATCTGCCAAGGGCGATGTCCAGGCGATGAAAGATGTGAATATCAATGTCATGGAAAATGAATTTGTTTCGATCGTAGGACCGTCCGGCTGTGGTAAATCCACTCTTTTGCGTATGATCGGCGGTCTTGACACTGCGACATCGGGAAAGATCGTCATTCAGGATCGTGACATTATAGGCCCTGGAGCGGATCGTGGCATGGTATTCCAGTCCTATACACTTTTTCCGTGGATGACAGTCGGAGATAACATTAAGTTCGGATTAAAACTGCGGAAAATGCCGGCGGACCAGCAGGAAGAGATTCTGAATAAATATTTAAAGATCATCAAACTGGAAAAATTCCGTGACAGTTATCCAAGAGAACTTTCCGGTGGTATGAAACAGAGGGTTGCGATCGCGAGAGCACTGGCAAACAGCCCGGAGGTACTGCTTATGGATGAACCGTTCTCTGCCTTAGACCCGCAGACCAAAGCGGACATGCAGCTTTTAATGCGCCAGATCTGGCAGGAGGAAAAGCCGACTGTTATTTTTGTCACACACGATATAGAGGAGGCAGTCTTTTTATCCAGCAAAATTTATGTGCTGACCCAGAGACCGGGAACCGTAAAGGCAGAGGTTCCGGTATTGCTGCCGTATGATCGTGATCTGTCACTTAAAGATACGGATGAGTTCATTGAACTCCGCAGGAAGGTGAATCAATTAATTGAACATGAAAGCTTATCTTAGTATAACGCAGGATTTTCTTGTCAATTTTACGGAGTGGTTTTATAATGTGCTAATAAGAATCAGCATAATATTCCGAAAATGGAGAGAACGATGGCAGGAAAATTATATTTATGTGCAACACCGATCGGCAATCTTGAGGATATCACCTGCCGGGTGCTTCGCACATTAAAGGAAGTGGATCTGATCGCAGCGGAAGATACCAGAAATTCGATCAAGCTGTTGAATCATTTTGAGATCAAGACGCCGATGACAAGTTATCATGAATACAATAAAATAGAAAAAGCATATCAGCTTGTGGATAAACTACGGGAAGGTAAAGACATTGCACTGATCACGGATGCAGGGACACCGGGTATTTCCGATCCGGGCGAAGATTTAGTGCGCATCTGTTATGAGGAAGGAATTGAAATGACATCCCTGCCGGGGGCAGCGGCGTGTATTACGGCACTTACGATGTCCGGACTTCCGACAAGGCGTTTTGCGTTCGAGGCATTTCTGCCGCGGGAGAAAAAAGAGCGGGCTGCTATTCTGCAGGAGTTAAAGGATGAAACACGCACGATCATTATTTATGAGGCGCCGCATCATCTTGTAAAAACATTAGAAGAACTGTATGATACGCTCGGAGACCGGCAGATATCCATCTGCCGGGAACTCACGAAGCACTATGAAGAAAAAATGCGCACGACTCTGTCAGACAGTCTTGCCTACTATAAGGAGAACGACCCCCGCGGGGAGTATGTACTCGTGATCCACGGAAAAACTTTCGAGGAACTTGCCGAAGAGGCAAGAAAATCCTGGGAGGATATGTCGTTAGAGGAACATATGCAGGTATACGAAAGTAAAGGAACTCCTCGAAAAGAAGCTATGAAGCTGGTGGCAAAAGACCGTGGCATGAGCAAACGCGATGTATATCAGGCACTCCTGAAAGAAGAATAGCAAATAAATCCGTTATTTCTGGTAAAATTCTTTCAGATACTTTTTTACGGTTTCAAACGGTGCCGGACCGATAGAGAGAAGCGTCTGATGAAATGCGGCTTCATTGTAATCATTGCCGAGAGTTTCTTTTGCATATTCTTTTAATTCCAGAAACTGCAGATAACCCACATAATAACGGAGATAATTTGCCGGTTCTGATATGATATAGCGGTAAATCTCTGCAATGGTGTCCGGATCGCTGATCCCGTAATCGTTCCAGAATTTTATCGTATCGGCAAGCGACCAGCCGTCATAATGGATGCCGATATCGGTCGAGGCATAAAGGCTTAAAAGTGCAGACTGATTTAAAGCGAGAAGCGTGGCAGCAGCATCCGGCAGACCGGCATAATGATAAGACATCATTTCCACATAGGTTGCCCAGCCTTCCACGTATCCGGGATAGTTTAAAATGCTGCGGATCGCCGGCAGGCCGGACTGGTATGACATGATCGTCTGATACAGGTGACCGGGGAAGCCTTCATGGGCGAGTGTGGTAAAATAGCGCATGGTCGTGGCATCTGTTTTTGCGTTGATATAGATAGAGTTTGCATTATAGTCATCGATTGGTGCAGTGATATAGTAAGCCGGCGCAAGATAGTCTTCCATACATTCTTCAATATAACTCACAGAGTAAGAGACATCCGGGGCTTTTGGAAAATCGGACTGCATTCGTTCTTTCAGCAGCTCCAAAACGGATGTGGGATCTGCACTGGAAAGCGAAAGTTTTTGCGCGTCTGTCCAGAGATCCGGATTTGATGCGGTCAGGGCGGCGGCTTCGCTTAGATCGGATAATCTTTTTTGTCCGATCATAGTCTCAATATCTGCAATGGAATCGGCACAGCCTGTATTTTCATAGACAAGATATTTATAATAATCCCTGCCTCTTTTCAGATAGCAGAGTCCTTTTTCATTTTTTCCGCTGCCAAGCAGGCTGCTCAGGGAAGATGCCAGTGAGGTGTAAGCAGGAAAAATCATTTCTTTTACGATCTTTTCATTTTGCTTTTTGTAGGCAGTTTTTTGTTCATCTGACAGATCTTTGAAGTCATCCACCTTTTTATTAAAAGTTAAGATCAGATAATGATCGTCTCCATCGTCTGCAAAACGGGAACACTGTTCGATCACTTCTTTACAGACTGCATCGGACATAAAAAGTCCGGCAGAGGATTTCTCTTTTTCAAAATCAATGATCTGTTCAAAATAAGAACCGGTCAGGGGCAGCAGTTTCAGATAGGTTTTGATATCATCCTCGTTGTAAAAACGATATTCTTCATAGAGCACCGGAAGCTGCGCCTGGATACCGGAAGATGGGTTTAGGTATTCATTATACAGTGAAAAATCTGTTCCTTTTTGTTCCATTGAAAGGTAATCTGACAAAATATCATAGGTCAGTTTCTGCGTTTTGGAAAGTTTTTTCGGATCAAAACGTTTTAGGGCGGCAACCGTGTTTTCTAAGGCGGCGCGGTTTTGCTCTGCCGCCTGACCAGATATACCGCCAAGTGAGATTGGAATGTCTGTGATGCCGTAAGACGCCGGAGAGGAAAGCGAAAAATGCAGATTTATGGTATTCTGGGTGATCTCTGAACGGAAAAGCTGCAGTAAAAATTCGTCAAAGGCATTCGCGGAGGAGCTGTCAGCGCGTTGATTGTCATTATCAGTGGATTCAGAAGAAACGGAATCTGCCTGATCCGGTTCATATCCGGAAGAGATACGGGCAGACTGATCCGGAGCATGCCTGGAGAAAGCGCATCCGTCTGAGAAAACTGTGGGGAAAACGACCAGCAAAATGAGAAAAAGTGTGGATATCCGGCTTAAGCGTGGAAATTTGTGAAAAATATCAGAAAACCATATCAAGATAAAATACCTCAGTTAAAAAATCCAGGTGTTAGTGATATATATGTTGACATTTGGAAAAAATAACCGAAAGAGTTCTATATGAATAATGGTACATATATGGCGGCATATAGAAATAAAATAAAAGAAAAACCGGAGAGATACGTATGAATTATCTCTGGGCATTTATGATCTTAACCGGTGTTGTGTTTGCCGCATTTCATGGCACACTTCCGGCAGTTACACAGGCTGCACTTGATTCGGCGAAAGAAGCGGTAACACTCTGCATTACGATGATGGGAGTCATGTCTTTCTGGGTGGGGCTGATGAGAATCGCGGAAAAAACAGGCATCATTGCAGGCTTATCAAGGCGTCTTGCGCCGGTGCTGCATTTTCTGTTCCCGGATATTCCGAAAAATCATCCGGCAAATAAATATATTGCCACCAATATGATTGCAAACGTATTCGGACTGGGATGGGCGGCAACACCAGCCGGATTAAAAGCGATGGAGGCGCTGGCGGAATTAGAAAAAGAGCGTGGAAAGAAAGCATTTTCAGATGACACAGTAAAAAAAGGGGAGCGGACCGCCAGCAACGAGATGTGTGATTTTTTGATCATCAATATTTCATCCCTTCAGATCATACCGGTAAACATTATTGCCTACCGCAGCCAGTATGGAAGTGTGAATCCGGCGCAGATCGTCGGCCCGGCACTGATCGCAACGACATGCAGTACACTGACTGCGATTATTTTTTGTAAAATCAGACAAAATATTTACAAAATCTGACAAATAATTCGTTGTACTATTTGATAAAAGACATTATAATGAGAATAGATTTATGTGTAAGACAAATCCTCAGAGAAAGTGAGGGATACCAATGAAAAAAAATAAGATCTTGATTGTAGATGATAATAAGCTCAACAGGCAGTCCCTGGCTGATATTTTCCGTAAAGCTTATCAGATCGTAGAGTCAGAAGACGGGAAAAAGGCACTGGAGTATCTGAAAAAGGATAAAGGACTTTCGGTAGCGGCAATTATACTGGATCTTATTATGCCTGTAATGGATGGATTTGCTTTCCTGGAGGAATTCAAAAAACACAGTGAATATAAGTATATTCCGATCGTCATTGCGACAACGGAAGACAATGTAGAAAATGAAAAACGCTGTCTGGAGTATGGGGTATGGGATTTTATACCGAAGTCATTCCACCGGGAGATCATCTGGTTTCGTGTCATGAATGCCATCAAAAGGAGCAAACAGCACTTTTTAGAGTATGATTCCCTGACAGGAATTTATAACCGTCAGATGTTTTACCAGAAGACGAGGGAGATGCTGGATGACAGTAAGGATCAGACATTTGCATTTATCCGGCTGGATATTGACCGGTTTAAAATGATCAATTCTTTCTATGGTGCGGCAGAAGGAGACCGTCTGTTAAGATGTATGGCGCACAATATCTGCGGTGTACTCAGCGCATATAAGACGTATACTTATGGCAGATTAAATTCCGATGTTTTTGGAATCTGTGTTGCGGTAGAAAAAGGACAGGATGCACTGCTGATCGCCCAGAAGATCCGGGAACAGGTGAAGAAAAACGGGGAGCTGCGCTGTTATCTTGAGACGTCGGCGGGATGTTATATCATCCGGGACAAGGAGATGGAGGTATCGGCAATCTATGAGCATGCTGTAATTGCGGCACAGGAATGCAAGGGGCAGTATATGCATCATGAGGCACTCTACACGGAACAGATGGGAAAAGAGATGCAGCGGGAGCAGCAGATCATAAACGAAATGGATACGGCACTTGAGGAAAAACAGTTTGTCGTTTATTTTCAGCCGAAGTATGAGTTAGATGGTTATACGCCGCGTGGCGCGGAAGCACTTGTACGCTGGAAAAAACCGGATGGGACGATGGTTTCACCGGGAGAGTTTATACCTGTTTTCGAGAAAAACGGTTTTATTATAAAACTGGATTATTATGTGTGGGATCAGGTCTGCCAGCTTATTGCCACGGCGTTAAGAGCAGGACGTAAGCCGGATCCGATCTCTGTGAATGTTTCCCGTGTCAACCTTTATAATCCAAATTTTTTAGAGTCACTGGTCAATCTTGTGGAAAAATACCGGATACCACCGGAGTACCTGCACTTAGAACTGACGGAGAGTGTTTTTTCCGATACGGAAAATGTCATCTTAAATGCGGTGAATTATCTGCACAAGGCAGGATTTACAATTCTGATGGATGATTTTGGAAGCGGATATTCATCTTTGAACGTGTTAAAGGACATTGATCTGGATGTGCTGAAAATTGATATGAAGTTTCTTTCCAAAGGCAAAGATGATGGGCGCGGAGAAAAGATCTTAGCGGCAGTTATCCAGATGGCAAAAGCGCTGGATATGCCGGTCATTGCAGAAGGCGTTGAAGAAAAGAAACAGGTACAGATGCTCAAGAGACTTGGCTGTAATTATATTCAGGGATATTATTTCGCAAAACCAATGCCACAGGAGGATTATGAACGTCTGGCGCGAAAATCGCATGAATAATGTGAATCGCTGATACATATAATAAACTAACAGCAGCTTCGGGAAGTGTCCTATGCAGATAATGATGTTTTTATCCGATATCATGATACCACTTCTGATTTTTTTGATTATCGGATATGGGCTGTTGTGCAGGCACAATATCTACGAAGAGTTTATCGAGGGAGCGAAAGACGGATTTGAAACAGTCATAGGGATCATGCCAACACTGATCGGACTGATGGTTGCTGTTGGAATCCTGCGTGCGTCCGGATTTCTGGAATGTTTTTCAAATGTATGTGCTATTTTCACAGAAAAGATCGGATTCCCGTCCGAACTGCTTCCGCTTGCTGTTGTGAAAATGTTTTCATCTTCGGCGGCAACAGGTCTGCTTTTAGATATTTATAAGGAGTATGGGACGGATTCGCTGCTGGGGCGGATGGCGTCGATCATGCTCGGAAGCACGGAGACAATTTTTTATACCATGTCTGTTTACTTTATGAGTGTAAAAATCAAAAAGAGCCGCTATACGCTTGCAGGGGCATTGGCTGCAACGGCAGCAGGAATGGCTGCGAGCGTAGTGCTGGCAGGAATGATTTGACAAAAAGAAAAAAAGGTCTATAATAATATTATGTAAACGAACAGAGCACAGGTTCTGTTGCAATAGCGCGGGATGGAGCAGTCTGGAAGCTCGTCGGGCTCATAACCCGAAGGTCACAGGTTCAAATCCTGTTCCCGCAACTAAAAAACAGTAGTTTAGAGCTGCAGAAAGCAGATTGCTAGACTACTGTTTTTTGATGATAAAATTTAGCAGTATCGTGGGTGGCAAACCTTGAAAATGTATCGAAAATATACTAAAATTATACATGTTAAAGGTATATTACAAAAGGGAAGGTGAACGGTTATGCAAAAGCTGAAAGACATGAAGATAAAAAAGCGGTTAAATACCGGATTTAAAATGGTAACAGGCATTGCGACGATCGCAGCAGTGCTTGGAATTATTGCAATGCTGGTCGCGTCTGGCCGATATGAATATGCGATGACTAATTATGGATTTTCGCAGGGAGATATCGGTAAGGCAATGGTTACATTTTCAGAGACGAGAAGCGCCCTGCGTGCTGTTGTTGGATATGATGAGGAGGACATGATCGAGGCACAGGTATCGCTGCATGATCAGAAAAAGGAAGCCTTTGAAACATATCTGAAAGACATAGAAAGTACCATGGTTTTCCCACAGGCAAAAGAGGCATATAATACGTTAGTTACGGATCTGGACGGCTATTGGGATATTGATGCAGAAGTTTTAGAGCTTGCAACATCATCTTCGGATGATGGTTATTTAAAAGCACAGGAAATCGACACCGGTGAACTCTCACCACAGTATGACAAAATTTATCAGGATTTGGCAACACTGATGGATCTGAATGTACAAAAGGGTGATGCATCAAAGGCATCATTACATAATATGGAGCTCATATTTATGATCGTGATCATAGCGGTGATCGTGGTCTGTATTGTGATTTCCATCCGTATCGGAAACACGATAGCTGTAGATATAGAAAAGCCTCTGACAGCTTTGGCAGAACGTCTGAAATCATTTGCAGAAGGTGATCTTGACAGTCCGTTCCCGGAGAGTGAGGCAGATGACGAGATCAAAGAGATGATCTTAGAAGCAGAACAGATGGCGCATAATCTGAACCTGATTATTACGGATGCAGGGGAGCTGTTAGGAGAAATGGCGGCTGGTAATTATGCTGTCGGAACCAGGATCGAAAATAAATATGTCGGAAAATTTGCAGCCTTAAAAGATGCCATAAGAAAGATGAACCGTCAGATGAACAGTACGTTACAGCAGGTTGAAGATGCTTCAAAACAGGTTTCTGCTGGTTCTGAAAATCTGGCAGAATCTGCACAGGCACTGGCAGAAGGGGCAACAGACCAGGCAGGTTCCGTGGAAGAACTGACGGCAACGATCACGAACATTACGGACAATGTCAATGCCACGGCAGAAAAGCTTGAGGCATCGCACCAGAAAGCAAGCCAGTATGCAAAGCAGGCAGATAACAGCCGCGAACAGATGACGGCTTTGACGGATGCTATGGGACGGATCAATGAGACATCAACCAAAATCGAAAATATTATTTCTGATATCGAAGATATTGCAAGCCAGACGAATCTGTTATCCTTAAATGCAGCGATCGAAGCTGCCCGTGCAGGGGAAGCGGGAAAAGGATTTGCGGTTGTTGCGGACCAGATCAGGAAACTGGCAGAGCAGAGTGCGCAGTCAGCAGTTGATACCCGCCAGCTGATTGAAGGTTCCCTGCAGGAGATCGCAGAGGGGAATAAGGCGGCAGAAAGCGCTTCTGCGGCATTAGAGGAAGTAGTTGAAGGAATCAAAGAGATCGCTGAGGAATCAAAGATGTTAAGCGAACAGTCGGCAGAGCAGGCAAGAGCGATGGAACAGGCAGAATCAGGGGTAAACCAGATCTCAGAGGTGGTTCAGTCAAATTCTGCAGCAGCACAGGAATCATCTGCAACCAGTGAGGAGCTGTCTGCACAGGCAGTGTCTTTAAATGAACTGGTGGGACAGTTTGTCCTGAGAAAGGATTGATCATGTCAAATATAGAAAAGTTCTTAGAAATGGTACAGGAGTCAGATAATATTGTATTTTTCGGGGGAGCAGGCGTTTCTACCGAAAGTGGCATCCCTGACTTCAGGAGTGTGGATGGACTCTATAATCAGAAATATGATTATCCACCGGAGACGATATTAAGTCATACCTTTTATATGAGACATACAGAAGAATTTTACCGTTTTTACCGTGATAAGATGCTATGTCTTGATGCAAAACCAAATGTGACACACCAGAAACTTGCAGAGTTAGAGGCTGCGGGCAAGGTAAAAGCCGTCATCACACAGAACATTGACGGACTGCATCAGATGGCAGGAAGCAGGCGTGTTTTAGAGCTGCATGGCAGCGTGCATCGCAATTACTGTCAGAAGTGTGGAAAAGGATTTGATGCGGAATATATTTTAAAATCCGGTACAGAGATTCCGCTGTGTGATGCGTGTGGAGGTAAGATCAAACCGGATGTGGTGCTTTATGAAGAGGGCTTGAACCAGCAGACCTTAGAGGATGCTGTATTTTATATCAGCCATGCAGATGTGCTTATCATTGGTGGAACTTCGCTGGCAGTATATCCGGCTGCAGGATTGATCGACTATTACCGGGGAAACAAGCTGGTGCTTATCAATAAATCTACAACACCGATGGATGGCAGAGCAGATCTTTTAATCCAGGCAGGGCTTGGTGAGGTGTTTTCACAGATCCGGTAAACAGAGTAAGTACTATTTTAAACATCTAAAAAGGAGAAGGTATGCGTTTACTGATAAAACAGAGAGTGTTTTCATGGTCAGATACTTATGATGTCTATGATGAGGAGGGCAATGTACGGTATTTTGTCAGGGCAGAGGTGTTTGCACTTGGACATCAGATCCATGTCTATGATGCGGCACATGTTGAGGTTGGAATGATCCGTCAGAAGCTGTTTAATCTTCTTCCGGTCTTTGAAATTGAAACAGGTGGGATCAAAAGAGGACAGATCGAAAAACAGTTTACCCTGTTCCGGCCGAAATATGATATTGATTTTAATGGATGGCGTGTGGAGGGAGATTTCCTTGGCTGGGATTATGATGTATATTCCGGCTGCAGTTCCATTATTCATATTTCAAAACAATTACTCCACTGGGGTGATACGTATGTGATCGATTTTACCAATCCGGGCGATGAACTGCTTGGAATGATGCTTGTGATCGCAATTGATGCAGCAAATTGCTCGCAGAATAAATAGTATAGGAGAATAGAGAGGATTTATGGATAAATATGAAGTTGGTGATGTGGTGCGGTTGAAAAAGCAGCATCCGTGCGGCAGCAGTGAATGGGAGATCCTGCGCGTGGGTGCAGATTTCAGGTTGAAATGCTTAGGCTGCGGGCACCAGATCATGATCGCAAGAAAACTTGTGGAGAAAAATACCAGAGAAATCCGCAAAAAGGAAGCTAAGCAAGGAAGCTGAGTAAAAAGTTCTTGCAAACTATTGATTTTTATGATAGAATATGTTTTCGTGATATATTATTAAATTCCTTGCTCACTCATATAAGAGCGGGCCAGAGACCAAAAGGAGGAAAATTCGCATGAATAAGTATGAATTAGCGCTTGTTGTTAGTGCAAAGATCGAAGACGATGCGAGAACAGCTACCGTAGAGAAGGCAAAAGAGTACATCACTCGTGCCGGTGGTAACGTAACAGAAGTAGAAGAGGCTGGTAAGAAGAAATTAGCATATGAGATCCAGAAGATGTCAGAAGCTTTCTATTATTTCATCCAGTTCGACGCTGCATCTACTGTTCCGGCAGAAGTTGAGCGCGATGTCCGCATCATGGACAATGTTCTTCGTTTCTTAGTAGTAAGAAAAGACGAGAAATAAGATTCTTTGAACTGACAACGGTTTGTTTGATAGAAGAGAGGAATCGTATATGAACAAAGTTATTCTTATGGGAAGATTAACCAGAGACGCAGAGATCCGTTATTCTCAGGGCGAGAGTGCTACTGCGATCGCAAGATTTTCACTTGCAGTAGATCGCCGTTTCCGCCGTGACGGAGATGATCAGAATACAGATTTTATCAACTGTGTTGCATTTGGCAGAACAGCAGAGTTTTTGGAGAGATTCGGACGTAAGGGAACAAAATTCGTTCTGGAAGGTCGTATTCAGACTGGCAGTTACACCAACAAAGACGGACAGCGTGTTTACACGACGGACGTTGTTGCTGAGAATGTAGAGTTTGCAGAGAGCAAAAATGCCAGCGGCGGCGGAGACAACTCCGGTTTTAACCCTTCCGACAGACCGTCACCGAGCAGTGCAGCAGGTGATGGCTTCATGAATATTCCGGATGGAATTGATGAAGAGTTACCATTTAACTAATGGAGATCATAACAACAGGAGGTAATTATCATGGCTTTCAATAAAGCAGCAGACAAAGATGGCGCACCAATGAAGAGACGCCCGATGCATAGAAGAAAAAAAGTTTGCGTTTTCTGTGGAAAAGATAACGTAATCGATTACAAAGATACAAACAAATTAAAGAGATACATCTCTGAGAGAGGAAAAATTCTTCCTCGTCGTATCACTGGCAACTGTGCAAAACACCAGAGAGCTCTTACAGTAGCTATTAAGAGAGCTCGTCACGTTGCATTAATGCCATACGTATGCGAATAAATTCGCAACGAATAAATTCGCAACGAATAAAATTCACAGTGAATAGAATTTACATTGAATAGAAGAAATCCCCTGCAACCTGCTATATTTGTATTGCTGGTTACAGGGGATTTTTTAACTGTTCCGGCGTTAGATCAGCGTGTTATTCCTCGTTGGTCAGGTCAAATCTTTGTACAAGCTGCTCTAGCGTAGTAGCCTGAGCGGCAAGCTCTTCCGATGTGGCAGAAGTTTCTTCGGCAGCGGCAGAGTTGTCTTCCACTCCTTTAGAAATTTCTTCAATACCAATCTCAAGCTGTTCCATGCTCTGCTCCTGCTGGACATAAGTTTCGGAACTCTTTGAAATCATTTCATTTACTTTCTGAACAGCCTCCATGACTTCCTGAATGGAAGTGACGACGTCATTTACAATCTGGTTTCCATGTTCAATTTCGTTAATGGAAATACCGATGAGATCTTTGGTCGTATTGGCTGCTTTGGAGCTTTCCTCGGCTAAAGAACCTATCTCGGAGGCAACAACAGCAAATCCTTTTCCGGCTTCACCTGCCCGTGCAGCTTCAATGGAAGCATTTAATGCTAACAGATTTGTCTGGTCTGCGATATCTTCAATTGTCTTAATGATGCCGACAACCTCATTGGAGGTCTGTGTGATCTTATTCATTGCTTCTGTCATTAGTGACATCTGATCTTTGCTGTTTCGCATCATATCAGTTACTTTTAATGTTTCATCAGCCGCAACCTGTGCAGCAGCAGTATTTTCTTTTACCTGATCGGTAACAGCAGTTGTGGTGGCAACAAGTTCTTCTACGGAAGCCGATTGTGTGGTGGCGCCTTCCGCAATACTTTGTGCTGCTTTGGCAAGATCCTCAGAACCGGCAGACACCTGACTGGAAGTGTTGATAATATCAGTCATGATGTTTTGCATGGATTCAGAAATATTGATAAGACCTTCTTTTACTTTTGAAAAATCTCCGGCATAATCATATTTCAGTGTAAATTTTAACTTTCCATCTGCTAAACGGTTTAAGGCATAGGTAATCTCATTAATGTAATTAATGTATTCCTTCAGGCGGTCTACCGTTAACTGGATGGAGTCAGACAGTTCGCCGATTTCATTGTCAGAGTGAATCTTAAGGGATACATCAAGGTTTCCTTTGGCAAGTTCCTGTGCAACATCATTTAATGTACTGATCGGTTTTGTAATAGCAGAAGCGACTTTGCGGATGGCAATGACAGTGGCTGCAATACCGATGACAATCAGTACAAGCATAATAACCATGCATATGGTGAGGCTGGAAAAATATTCACTGGATGGCAGACAGCTTAAAACAAAATAATCGGTATCTGTAATGTCTACAATATATCCATATCTCGATTTATTTCCAATGGTATATTTTACTGCGGTATTTCCACCTCCAAGAGCATTGACAACATCATCACTTACACCAATCTCAGTAAGGGTTTTTAACTGATAATCTGTATTTGGATGGTAAATGATGGTTCCGTCAGATGTTAAAAGAATTACAAAACCATTATCACCTACTGTGTAGGAGAAAAATAATTCGTTGATATGGTCTAAGGCAATATCCAATCCGGCAACACCGACAACATTTTTTCCGGAAGGATCGTATACGGGTGCGGCGGCGCTTAAAATTAATTTGCCTGTGCTGACATCTGTGTAAGCGTTGGTGAGCATACTTTTACCGGTTTGTGTTACCTGATACCAGTCTCTTTGCGTGATATCAAAAGAACTGTCACTGGTATAGCCGTCTGACTGGGTCAGAACATTAGCATCAATATCACCGATCCAGGCAGCAAGAATGTTTTCACTGTCTGTTGCCTGATGACTCTGCAGCTCTTTAAATACATCCTGATAAAGGGTGGCTTCTTTAATGGAATCGCCGGATTTAGTTTCAGTCAGGATTTCCCGTATATCGGGATTGAGAGCCATCTGTTCCACGGTAGTTGTGTACTTTTTGAAAAAGGTTTCAAGCTGATATGAGGCAGCTTTTGACTGTAGTTCCAGTTCGTCTTTTTGTGAGGACAAGCTGATGTTCCCGATCATGATCGCAACTACAATAGAGAAAATGACAAATATTGTGATAACGACCGACAGAATGCGGATTGAGATTTCATTGGAAATCTGTTTTCTTTTGTTTTTCATAACCGTATGCTCCTTTGCGTTTTTCTTCCATTATATACCTATGCAAACGAAAAACAACGAATTTATTGAAAATAATTATAAATAAAGTAAATAAACAGAAATTTTTGCTGATAAAATGGAAAAATATAGTAAAAAAACGAACGCTGTTGCGCAAAAATTGGGCGTGGATTTATAGAAAAATATTTTATAAAAGCACAAAAATAATATGAATAAAATGCAATATAAAGACAAAGTGCATGCGAATTCTATGATTTGTGTCTATTGCGCAAGTTATATGTGGCATATATAATAGCAATATGAACAAACGGTTGCGCAGAAAAAAACGAGAAATGTTGTTAAAACTGGGAAAATGAAATTTCTTTCAGAGCATAGGAACAACAGCGTTGCGCAAACAAGATGTTGAGGGAGGAAAAATAATGAAAAGTGGGATGGTAAAGCGCATGCTGGCAGCGGCACTGGCAGCGACATTGATTGTGACAAGTGCCGGGACAACGGATGTCTGGGCAGCAGGAAGCGAAGAGACAGTTTCTGTGAGTGTGGAAGAGACAGAGGAAAGTACGGAGAATGTAAAAACTGCAAGCAGCAGTAATCTGATAACAAATGGAGATTTTGAGACAGATGCATCTGGATGGACATTTTTGTTGGGTGGTGGCGATTATTCGCCAAACTTAAAAAAGGGTACAGACACAGGTATGACAAATAATACGACAGGTTATATCAACATTTGGTCGGAAAACGAAGCCGAGTTTGTTATGTCTCAGGAGATTACGGGACTTTCAGCAGGAAATTATACCGCTATGGTAAGTATAGATGGAGCAAATGATAAAACTGCAGATTTAAAGTTTTATGCGGGAGACGAGAGTACAGTATTAAGTACGGAAAATGGCTGGAATAACTGGTCGACGTTTAAGGTTGAAAATATAGCAGTAGATGAAAGCGGAAGTATTATTATTAAAATTGCAGGTACATTAGGTGCCGGATACTGGTTCGATGTAGATGACATTACATTAACAAAAAATCTGTCTGATGGAGAGGAAAAAAACGAAGCAGCAGAGGCTTTAAACACCCTTATCACAGCCTGTGAAGCCCTGACAGAGTCAGATTACACTTCAGATACCTGGAGTGCATTACAGACAGCGCTTACATCAGCAAAAGCAGTTTATGGGGATAAAGACAACAAAACCGTAGAGGAATTAACAGAAGCTAAAACAGTCCTGCAGGCTGCAAAAGATGCACTGGTTGATGCAGGCATCGTTGATACCGGAGCTGATGGTATTTTTGTACAGAAAGTAGATGGACTGAGCGATGATTTTATCAAAGGTGTGGATGTGTCATCTTATGTCAGCTTAAGAGACAGCGGAGTGACATTCAAAGACTGGAACGGTAACGTGATAGGTGATCAGGAGTTCTTCAACCAGTTAAAAGAAGCAGGTGTCAACTATGTGCGTATCCGTGTGTGGAATGATCCATATGACAGCAATGGAAAAGGATACGGTGGTGGAAATAACGATCTTGCAAAAGCAAAGAAAATCGGAAAATGGGCAACCGATGCAGGCATGAAGGTGTTAATTGATTTTCATTATTCTGATTTCTGGGCAGATCCGGGAAAACAGAAGACACCGAAAGCCTGGGCAGGTTATACGATCGATCAGAAAGTGACAGCTGTATCTGATTATACAACAGCGAACATTACAGAACTGTTAGATGCAGGTGTTGATGTTGGAATGGTTCAGGTTGGAAATGAGACAAACAACGGTGTCTGTGGTGAGAGTACATGGGAAAACATGAGCAGGATCTTTGATGCCGGTGCAGATGCGGTTCATGCAGCAGGAGAGGCAAAAGGAAAGAATATCTTAGTTGCTGTTCATTTTGCAAATCCGGAAAAAAGCGCAAACTATGCAACTTATGCAAAAAAGCTGAATACATATGATGTAAGCTATGATGTATTTGCATCTTCTTATTATCCATACTGGCATGGAACACTTGACAATCTTACCAGTACTTTAAAGAATATCGCTGATACTTATGACAAAAAAGTAATGGTAGCAGAGACATCCTGGGCAACAAGTTTAGAGGATGGCGATGGACATGAAAATACTGTTCGTAAAGGTAATAATGATACAAAAGTAGATGGTATGGATTATACATTTTCCATACAGGGACAGGCAAATGAAGTAAGAAGTGTTATTTCAGCGATCAACAATATCGGTGACAATGGTAAGCAAACTTTCAAAAGGCAAGACTTATTATGTTAAAGTGCGTGCCTATAAGAAAGATTCCACAGGCGCAAAAGTTTATGGAAGTTTCAGCGGTGCAAAGAAGGTAAAGATCAGTAAGTAGCCCAAAAAGTAAATTTATAATATATGTCATGTGGTAAAAACATGATAGAAAGTGGAGAATTTTGTTTTTTGCAGGATTCTCCACTTTTTTAACTCATGATAATGGATGTCTGCAGAGAATGTATTCTATTATTTGTCCGGTTTTTTTCTATAAAAAATCCCCTATTTTTAATATTTGCTCATGCTAACATAAATTTGTAACTGTCAAAAATATATAAAAGGAGGAGAACGGGGTTTGAAACGAAATTGGAAAGCAGGGGTATGCGTAGCTTTATGCAGTGCTATGGTTTTTACCGGGATAGGACCTGTGCTGACACCATATCTTGAAAATGCAGTTGTCTATGCAGATGAAAACGAAAATTCAGGGGTAAAAAAAGTTTTTACTGCAGATCAGCTGAAAGTGGCATGGGGAGACGCGGATTATGAACTCGCAGATGGACAGTGGAAATTGTCCTTTGCAAAACAGTATAATCAGGTGAAATGGACGTTGCCGGAGAGTATCGAAATGTCACAGGTGAATGCTGTTACATTTCAGGTGGCGGATCAGAAAGTACCGATCAGTCTGAAAGTATACAACGGTGGAGATGATGCAACAGCAGCTAATACACAGTACGGATTAAGCGGACAGACGGAGTATACGATAAATCCATCGGGGGATGGCACTATTGATGCAGTCGGAATCATGATAACGGAAGATAAACCGGAAAATGCAACGGTAAGTCTTGTGAGCGTGACCTTTGAACTGAAAGCAGGAGCAGGCGATGCAAAACTGGGGGATAATATTATAAAAAACGGTGATTTTGCAGCGTCCGAAGCGGCGGAGTCATGGAACAGTGCAGCCGGAGAATCGGTTGTTTCAGTTGCAGCAGAGGAAGAAGAAATCGCAGATTCCGGTCTTAAAACATACGGTGTACTTACACGTAATCAGGAAACTGCCACCCCTGGGGATTGTTTTTCGCAGGATATCACGGATGCGGTTGAAAAAGGGGAAACATACAAATTCTCATTCTGGGCGAAATTGTCCGATGATTACAAAGATGCTCCGGAAGAGCAGAGAAATGTGGAGTTTGCACCATTCTATGTTTCCGGTGGTGAGGCAACATATCTTGGAAGTTATTCAGCAGGTATTTTGTCAGGAGACTGTACAAAGACATTAAAAGCTGGAGAATGGACAAAATATGAGGGAACTTTCAAAATACCGAAAGCTGCAGATCAGGTGGTCATCCGTATTATAGAACAGGGAACCAACTATGGACAGGGCGATTGCGTAAAAGGGACTTACTATGTGACCGGTGTGTCCATGAATAAGATTGAAAGAGAAAAGCCATCTATTGAGAAGGACATCCCGGACTGGAAAGAAAGTGTGAAAGCTGCTTTAGGCAATGATGTAGTTGCCGGCACAGCAGTGACCGGTGATGAGATCAATGATGATACGCTGATGGAACTGGTGGAAAAACACTTTAATGCGGTTACATTTGGAAACGAATTAAAACCGGATGCATTGTTCAACTATCAGTTAGAGGATAAAGTCAACACAAAGACGATCCAATTTAAAGGACAGGATCTTGAAGTCCCGGTCGTAAATGAAGCCGGTGACAGCTTGGACTTTTCACGTGCAGATAAATTAATAAATAAAATCTGTGAGTGGAATAATGAAAATCCGGATAACAAAATCCGTATCCGTGGTCATGTCCTTGTATGGCATTCCCAGACACAGGAATGGTTTTTCCATGAAAATTATGATAAAACCAAACCTTATGTGGACAAAGAGACCATGAACCGCCGTCTTGAATGGTTTATTTCAAGTGTCTTTGACCATTACTTCGGGGAAGCTGCAAATGGAAAATATGACGGATTATTTTATGGCTGGGATGTTGTAAATGAGGCTGTCATTGGAAACTCTTACCGTACAGATACCGTGAGTGCAGCGGAAAGTCTCGATGAGATCCGTCATGGAAATAATTCAAGCTGGTGGCATGTATATAAGAGCAACGAATTTATCATCAATGCCTTCAGATATGCAAACCAGTATGCACCGAAAAATGTAGAGCTTTATTACAACGATTTTGGTGAGACGGATAATACAAAATGTGAGGGTATTGTAAAACTCATCAATGATGTAAAGGCTGCCGATGGAACCAGACTGGATGCATTTGGCATGCAGGCACATTACAGTGTGGATAGTTTTTCTGCCATGCAGTTTAAAACAGTGGCTGAAAAATATGCAAAAGCTGCAGGAAAAGTGCAGCTCACAGAGCTTGATTTTAAATCAAGTGCATCTTATACATCAGGTATGGCAACAAAAGAGAGCGAATATACCAAAATTGCATATTGCCATAAACAGTTATTCGATGCGATCAAAGGCTTAAAAGCAGATGGTTCGAACGTTTCCGGATTGACCGTATGGGGGGTCATCGAGCCAAATTCATGGTTACATGAACAGTCTGGTGTCGGTGGTGGTGCAGACGGCTCTGCGCAGTGCCCATTGCTTTTTGATGGAAATTATAAAGCAAAACCTGCGTACTGGGCGTATGTAGATGCATCCAGACTCCAGCCGTCAATTCAGGATGTAGTTGCTGCAGAGAAAAAAGGTGATGCAGTGACAGGAAAGACATACAGTATCATGCAGAATGATATCACAGCTTCCTTTATTCCGATGTGGGATAAAGATGGTCTTACCGTGCAGGTTACGGTAGAAGATGCCGTAAAAGATGATAATGATGCAGTTACTGTTTATGTGGATACTGCAAATTCCGGAAAAGATGACATCACACCATTGACCGTAACAGTAAAAAGAAGCGAGGCAGCAGAAGTAGAAAATGGTTATCAGGCAACCGTAAAGGTACCGTTAGCAGGACTTTCCGTTGCAAAAGTGATCGGAATGGATGTTGTGGTCACAAATGGGGATAAAACAGCCGCATTTAATGATTTGACAGGAAAACAGGGCACAAGCAGTAAATATTATGCGAAAGTAGCAATGAAACCGGGGGTAGAGGAAGCTGCCTATGGTACAGTTACCGTAGACGGGGATAAAGATGCGGCATGGGATAATGCCGGAACCATTCCGATTACGATCAATCTCGGCTCCAATGTTTCTGCAAATGCGAAGTTACTCTGGGATAAAGACAATCTTTATGTATATGCCGAGATCAAAGATCCTGTCCTTAATAATACCAACGGTGATGCATGGGAGCAGGATTCCTTAGAAGTATTTATCGACGAAAATAATGGAAAATCCAACTCTTATGAAGACGATGACAAGCAGTACAGGATCAGTTATGTAAATGATCACTCATTTAATGGCAAAAAGTGCCTTGAAGAGAATATGAAGTCTGTGGCAAAAATAACTTCTGACGGATATGTTGTTGAAGCGTCATTTAAATGGACGGATATCACACCAAAAGCCGGAGATGAGATCGGACTTGAATTTCAGATCAATGATGCTGATGCAAGTGGCAAAAGAATTGGTACATTGAGCTGGAACGATGAAACAGGAATGGGATGGTCTAAACCGGAAGTATTTGGTACTGTAAAACTTGGAGAAATTAAAAATGCTCCGGAGAAAGATACAGAAAAGAAACCGGAAACAGAGAAGAAAGAAGTAAAAGTTAAAAAAATCACGTTAAATAAAACAAAAGCCGGAATGAAAAAAGGTGCAACGCTTACATTAAAGGCTGTTGTTTCACCATCTGATGCAGATATTAAAGACGTTAAGTGGACATCTTCCAACAAAAAAGTTGCGACTGTTGATAAGCATGGAAAAGTAAAAGCATTGAAAAATGGTATGACCACGATCACGGCAACGGCAAAAGATGGAAGCAGAGTAAGCGCGTTCTGTAAGATCACGGTAGGTTATAAAATTACCTATAAGTTAGGAAAAGGTAAAAACAGCAGCAAAAACCCGGAATATTATTACAATGAAAAGGTAAATTTAAAATCTGCTTCCAAAAAGGGATATGTCTTTAAGGGCTGGTATACAGACAGCAAGTATACAAAGAGAATTAAAACAATCTCAAAGAGCAGCAAAAAGAATCTTACTTTATATGCGAAATGGCAGAAAGTGACCGTAAAGAAATCTGCAATTAAGAAAATGAAAGCTGTTTCGGGAAGAAAAGCAAAAGTTACAGTCCAGAAAGTGGAAGGTGCAGCCGGATATCAGATCGTTTATTCTACGGATAAGCAATTCAAAAAGAATGTAAAGAAAGTAACAATATCAGGCACATCAAAAACACTTGGAAAATTGGCAAAAGGCAAGACATATTATGTAAAAGTACGTGCTTATAAGAAAGATTCCACAGGAGCAAAAGTTTATGGAAGTTTCAGCAGTGCAAAGAAGATAAAGATCAGTAAGTAGTTCCCAAATAAATTTAATATACCCGTCATACAGTAAAATGTGTGGCACACCGGAAAGAGGATTTTGCAACTAAGTTGTGAGGTCCTCTTTTTGCTTTGCATGATAGGTGTGTGTGTTTCCAGTACCATAAACAGGAATCGGAATTGATAAAATTTAAAATATCAACCGATTAACATAAAACACAAGGCTTTAATAGTCCTTTCTGACCATAAATGATTAAAAATGCAAAAGATATGTTGTGAATATGTACAAAAACAGAAGTGATTATTTGATTATAACTGACAAATCGTATGTCAACCGATTGACATACGGAGAAAGCAGTGTTAAAGTAAGGGCACAGTAAGGACAGCGATGACGGACAGCCAAAAAGAATTAGTAAAATGGGAACGGGAACCTATCATATTTTAGATTCATGAAAGAGTGGAGGAAAAACGATGAAAGCAAAAAAAGTGGTAGCAGTATTCATGACAGCAGCAATGACAATGGGGATGTTAGCAGGCTGCGGAAGTAACAACAGTAACACAGGTACAGCAAATGCGGGCAGCACTAACGCAGAAAGCAAAACAGATGCCAGCGAAAGCGCAGATGCAGCAGGAACGGAAAGTACTGGAAACATTGATACTGCAGATTTAGCAGGAACACAGATCACCATGTTAAACAGTAAAGGTGAGATCCAGACAGCACTTGAGGATATGGCAGAGGCATTTAAAGAAGATACAGGAATCGAGCTTGAAGTTCAGGCATGCGGAACCGGCGAATCTCCATATACAAGAGTTACAAGCGCATACAACTCAGGAACGGCACCGACGATGGCGATCTTAGATACCACTGACGTTGTTGCACTTGCTTCCCAGTATGCAGTTGATCTCTCCGATGAAGAGTGGGTAAAAGAGTGTGTAAACCAGACCACACAGGTTGACGGAAAGATATACAGCTTCCCATTCTGTGTTGAAGGACGTGGAATCATTTACAATAAATCAGCGATCGAGGATACTTTAGGAGAAGAGTTTGATCCATCCACCATCAATTCCTACGATGCATTAAAGGAACTGCTTGAAAACCTTCGTGCAGGCGGCATGGAGAATCCGGTCGTTATCTCAAAAGAAGACTGGTCTTTAGGTGCACATCAACTCGGATTTATCTATGATTCCTACGATGGAACCACAGAGGGAAGTGCCAAAGTCATCGACGAGTTAAAAGCAGGCACATTAAAGGCAGAAGATTATGACAGATTCAACGAGTTCATGGATACTTTTGATTTATTAAGCCAGTATAACATCAACGGAGAGGATCCTTTAGGTGCTCTTTATGATCAGGATCCGATCTTCTTAGCTGACGGTGATGCCGCTCTCTGGATCAATGGATGCTGGGCTTGGCCAAACTTAAAAGAGGCAGGCGCTTCCGACAGTGATGAGTATGGATTCCTTCCATATATTTTAGGAAATGATACTTCTGATTTTGCAAACAACGGTATTCAGGCAAGCGCAAGCAAACAGTTAATGATCGATGCAGAGCAGTCCACACCGGAGCAGCAGGAGGCGGCAAAGGCATTTGTCAACTGGCTGGTATACTCTGACAACGGACAGAAAATGTTAGTAGAAGACGCAGCAGTGATCCCGGCATGCAAAAACAATACTTATGAAGCATTAGATCCGCTTGGAAAAGACATTCAGGCAAAAATGGCAGCAGGCAACACCTATTCATCCAGCTTTATCGCACCTTCTGACCACTGGAGCGTACTTGGAGCTTCCATGCAGAAATATCTTGGCGGACAGTGTACAAGAGATGATCTTGCAGCAGACATCGACAACTACTGGACATCACAGAATTAATCGTATCTAAAGAAAAAACAAAAACATCTGAGCGTGACCGTACGGATCACAGCCATATATCATCTCTGCGGGAATGCCATCTGAAAAAGCATGATGGCAGTTTCCGTGGGGATATCAGAAAGGAATTAGGGTTATGGGTAGAAAAACGGGAGAAAAAATTAAAAATCTATGTATCTTTGCACTGCCGGGATGTCTGATTTTCTGTGCAGTTGTCATACTGCCTTTCCTGTATGGTTTTTACCTGACACTGACCGATTGGGATGGAGTCAGCAAAGTAAAAAATATTATCGGCGTGCAGAATTATATTTCCGTATTTAAAGATACGGCATTCTGGTCCTCTATGGGACTTACTTTAAAATATGTAGTTTTATCGGTAATCTTAGTCAATGCAGTAGCATTCCTTTTAGCATATGCACTGACAAACGGAATCAAAGGTCAGAAATTTTTCCGTGCCGGTTTCTTTACACCGAATTTGATCGGTGGTGTCGTACTTGGATTTATCTGGCAGTTCGTATTTTCAAGAGTGCTTGTAAACATGGGAAAGAGCACAGGCTGGGGATTATTTTCCACTTCCTGGTTAGCGGATCCGAATAAAGCATTCTGGTCCATGGTGATCGTTACAGTTTGGCAATTATCCGGTTATATGATGTTAATCTACATCGCCGGTTTCACAGGGCTGTCCACAGATGTGCTTGAGGCAGCCAGCATAGATGGGGCAACAGGTCTCCAGAAAATGAAGAGCATTATCTTACCGCTGATGGTGCCGTCGTTTGTTATCTGCCTGTTTCTTACCTTATCGAGAGCGTTCATGGTTTATGATGTAAACCTGACATTGACAGGCGGTGAGCCTTACGGTTCCACCAGACTGGTTGCGATGCATGTCTATGAAAAGGCATTCACATCCAGAAATTATGGTGTAGGCCAGGCTGAAGCACTGATCTTATTTATTATTGTTGCATGTATCAGCGGTGCACAGATCTATATCGGAAAGAAGAAGGAGGTAGAGGCATAATGAGCAGAGATTCAAAAGTAGGCGGGACAAAACGCCGTGTATTGGATGTTGTTGGCTTTACAGCGATCATTGTTTTATTCCTGCTTTATATGGTACCGTTCATTCTGGTACTGTTAAACTCCTTTAAACAGAAACGTGATATCATCAAGAATCCATTTTCCTTTATTACAGAAAAGGGATATACACTTGCAAACTATACAAAAGCATTTGAGAAAATGGAATTCATAAAAGCGTTTGGAAACTCCCTGTTTATCACTGGGTTAAGCACATTGCTCGTCATCATTTTTGCATCCATGGTGGCATATTATTTTACCCGTGCAAAAAATACATTTTCCAGAGTATTCTTCGCACTGATGGCAGCATCCATGATTATTCCATTCCAGGCGATCATGATCCCGTTAGTTTCCATTTATGGTTCCGGGCTTCACATGCTAAACCACAGACTGACACTGATCTTTATGCATACCGGATTTGCGATGAGTATGTCAGTATTCATTTATCAGGGATTTATTAAGAGCGGTATTCCAATCTCGCTGGAGGAGGCGGCATATCTGGATGGGTGTACCAATGTACAGACATTTTTCAAGGTCGTATTTCCGCTGTTGAAACCGACCACGGCAACCCTTGTGATCTTAAACGTACTGGCATTCTGGAACGACTATCTGCTTCCATCACTGGTACTTGGAAAGAGAAACTTATATACACTTCCGTTATCCACTTATTCTTTCTATGGAACCTATTCTTCTGATTATGGTGTGATCATGGCAGCTTTGGTACTTACTGTTGCACCGATCCTGGTATTATATCTGTTCCTGCAGAAAGAGATTATCGATGGCGTGGTAGCCGGAGCGGTGAAATCATAAGTAGAAAGGGAGATTGATATGAAAAAGTTAGAAAATAAATGTATGCTGATTACCTATTCGGATTCAATGGGCCATAATCTGGCAGACTTGAACGAGATCTTAGATAAATATTTTAAAGATGCAGTAGGCGGTATCCATATTCTTCCGTTTTTCCCTTCTTCGGGAGACCGGGGATTTGCACCGATGGATTACCACAAAGTCGATCCGGCATTCGGAGACTGGAACGATGTGGAACATTTAGCAGAAAAATATTACCTGATGTTTGATTATATGATCAATCATATTTCAGCGCAGAGTCCATATTACAAAGACTTTCTGGAGAAAAAGGATGCGTCTGAGTATCATGACCTGTTCATCCGCTACAAAGATTTCTGGGAAAATGGGGAGCCGACCGAGGAGCAGGTGGATGCAATCTACAAGAGAAAACCGCGTGCGCCGTATGTGGAGGCACATTTTGCAGACGGAACATCTGAAAAAGTATGGTGTACGTTTGATGAGGAACAGATCGATATCAACTGTAAATCTGAGACGGCAAAATGCTTTATCCGCGATAACTTAATGACGTTGTGTGAACATGGCGCTGCAATGATCCGCCTCGACGCATTTGCCTATGCGACCAAAAAAGCCGGAACAAGCTGCTTTTTCATTGAGCCGGATGTATGGGAATTCTTAAAAGAGTGTGAGGATATCGTAAAACCTTACGGCGTGATACTTTTACCGGAAATCCATGAACATTATACGATGCAGGAGAAGATTGCAAAAGAAGATTACTATGTATACGATTTTGCACTTCCAATGCTGCTCATCAATGCTTTATACTATGGACAGACACAGTATTTGAAACACTGGTTTGAAATCTGTCCGCGCAAACAGTTTACAACACTTGATACGCATGACGGAATCGGTGTGGTAGATGTAAAAGATCTGCTGCCGGATGAGGAAATTGAACGCACAAAAGAAGATATCTTTAAATTTGGTGCAAATGTCAAGAAAATCTACAATACCGCAGCGTACAATAACCTTGACATTTATCAGGTGAATTGTTCCTATTATTCTGCACTTGGTGATGAGGATGATGCATATCTGTTGGCGAGAGCAGTTCAGTTCTTTGCACCTGGTATTCCACAGGTTTATTATGTCGGACTGCTGGCAGGAAAAAATGATTTAAAACTGCTGGAAGAGACAAAGGTAGGACGGAATATCAACCGTCATTACTATACAAAAGAAGAAATCGATGCGGAAGTAAAACGTCCGGTCGTGGCAGAACTTCTGCGCATGATGGAATTTCGTAATTCACATCCGGCATTCGACGGAACGTTTGAACTGGAAACCTGTGACGATGATAAACTTGTGATCGTGCGAAAGAAAGGCAATGAATGGGCAAAGCTTTCCGCTGATTTTAAGGCGAAGAAATTTGAGATCACTTATACAGAGGACGGAGAAGTTCACACGTTTTGAAGATAATTGCACAACAGGGTGTAAACACTATTTGTAGTACGAATAAGAAAAATGCAAAAATATGCTGACCAGTGAAAGATGTTATGTGCTTACAAGTGCTGGTTAAAAAGGAAAAATATAAGTAGGAGGTTGTAAGACATGGAAAAGGAAATATACATCAAAAAAGGGTGGCTGTTTATTCCGGTCTGTGCCACGTATGGCGAACTGCCGTTTGGCGGCAAAAAAAACAACCGTATGCTTGAGATATTCTGCCGGGAGAATAACAGCGAAACAAAGCTGTTTGAGTTTCAGATCCCGGCGGGAGAGGCAGAGGATGAAACATACCCTGTCAGCTATTATGCCCGTTTTCCGGTAAAGCAATTTACCGATAAAACACTAATTCTAAGAGGGGATCTTGGGAGGGCTTTCTTTGACGGAATCAGAAATGAGGACGTACCTGAAACGGAAGAAAAATCTCTCCGTGCTACGCAGGGTGAGGCTTTCCGCCGCCCTTCGATTCATTTTACACCGCAGACCGGATGGATGAATGATCCGAATGGCCTTGTATATGCCGAGGGCGTGTATCATTTGTATTTCCAGCATAACCCGTTTGATGTGCAGTGGGAAAATATGAGCTGGGGACACGCGGTAAGCAGGGATTTACTGCACTGGGAGCAGAAGGATGATGTACTTTTCCCGGATGAGACCGGAACGATGTTTTCCGGAAGCGGTATTGTAAATGATCGTAAGATGCTCGGACTGCCGGAAGATGCGCTGGTATTTTTCTATACGGCAGCCGGAAATAATAATAAATGGAGCGCAGGGAAACAGTTTACCCAGCGCATTGCATACAGCACGGATGGAGGGGAGACACTCCATAAAATTGACAAAAGTGTGCTTCCGACGGTTTGTAAAGAAAACCGTGATCCGAAGGTGTTCTGGCATGAAAAAAGCGGTGCCTATATCATGACACTGTGGTTAGAGGAAAATGATTTTGGCATTTTTCGTTCCACCGATCTGCTAAACTGGGAACAGACCGACCGCCTGACATTCAAGGAGGCGTGGGAATGTCCGGATCTGGTATGCCTGAAAGATGAAAAAGGAAATGAGACCTGGATGTTCTGGAGCGCAGACGGTTTTTACTTCTGGGGAGAGTTTGATGGATATCAATTTCAGACCGACGGTGTGCGTCATGCGGCATACATCAACAAGATAGCTTATGCGGCGCAGACTTACAGCAATACAGGAAATCGTGTGATCTCAGTTCCGTGGCTCAGATTTCCAAACCGGGGAAGGAATTATACCGGGGCGATGGGACTGCCGAGGGAGTTTTCCGTTGCATATAAGAACGGTGAAAAAGTGCTCAGGCAGGAACCGGTCAGGGAGTATGAGGACAGCAGGAAACCTGTGTATGACAATACAATGAAAAATGTCCGGCAGCAGGATACTGAAAATGAGGCACCGATGGCAGACACCGCAGCAAAAGTTGCAGATGAACATGTGTCAGCAAAGGATTTATTTCAGTGGAAATTTGCACCGGACACAGCAACGGAAATTCAGATTACCCGCGCAGAGTCAGAGGACATTTTAAGTGCCTGCATCAACCAGAAGACTGACTTTGTATACAATGCAAAAACCGGAGAGTTAAAAATCGGTGAAGAAACATTTGCAACAGGTGTCGGAATCCGTGATTTTTCTCTGCTTTTTGATGATGTGATTCTTGAAGTGACTGCAGATTGTGGTACAATCACAGGTATATTCGAACTGCCTGAAACTGCAGAAAAATTTTGCATGGAAAAGGGCAGTAGAGAGAAGATACAGGTTTTCGGGGAGGAAGTATGGCAACCTTAAAGGATGTGGCAAAGGAGACAGGGCTTACCGTAAGTACGGTCTCCCGTGTGCTGAATAACCGTGGATATATCAGCGAAGAAACGAGAAAAAAAGTATATGAGGCGATGAAGAAGCTCAATTACCGCCCGAATGAGGTGGCGCGTTCGCTTTCCAAACAGACGACGAACACGATCGGTGTGATCGTGCCGCACATCAGACATCCGTATTTTGCGGAGCTGATCAGTAATTTGGAGAGTCAGGCGTATCATTATGACCATAAGATTTTACTGTTTAACTCCCAGGAGAAAAATGAAAAAGAATGGGAGTACATGGAAATGTGCACGAGCAACCGCGTGGCGGGAGTCATTCTCTGCAGTGGAACGGTCGGCGTGGAAAAGTTTACCGGATTAAATGTGCCGCTGATCACGATTGAGCGTTATCTTGAAAATGGAACAGCGGAGGTGGAGTGTGACAATGAGCAGGGCGGACGTCTTGCAGCGCAGCATCTGATTGACTGCGGATGTAAACATCTGATCCACATCAGCGGTGTCCATGAAACTGCCATGCCTGCGGATGCGCGTGCAGTTGGTTTCCGTGCAGTCTGTGAAAAACAGAAGGTTTCTTACCAGATCGCAGATACCACGGCCTTTGAATATAATCATCTCGAATACCATCAGATTCTCGAAAAACTGCTAAAGGAAAACCCGGATACAGATGGAATTTTTGCCAGCAGTGATCTGATCGCAGCGCAGCTTCTTCAGGTGTGCCATAATTTGAACATTGATGTGCCGTCGCAGATGAAGATCGTGGGTTTCGATGATGTCAATATTGCATCATTAACAACGCCGCCGATCACGACGATCCATCAGCCAATCAAAGAGATGGCAAAAATGGCGGGGGG
>ERZ791617.106-NODE-106-length-65631-cov-50.6767_pt1 | contig 65631 bp, 58 predicted proteins | sample MGYA00510272_ERZ791617 | MGnify/ENA primary metagenome ERZ791617 (study PRJEB30046, sample SAMN00715200) | human gut metagenome | study: EMG produced TPA metagenomics assembly of the A metagenome-wide association study of gut microbiota in type 2...
TATTCCAAAATTACGTTAAATCACGCTTGTGAATTTTCACTTGCGAAACTTTAGTTATAAATATTATGACTATGACTTACGTAGGAATTGACGTCAGCAAAGCAACCTTCGTTGTTGCTTATTCATCTGCCAAAAGCAGTGAAACCAAAACTTTCAAGAATACCACAAAGGGTATCCGAGAGTTTATCCGAACCATCTCTCCAGAAGAAAACCATTGTGTGTTGGAAGCAACAGGCAACTACAGTATGCTGCTTGTCTATTTGCTCTCCAAGGCAGGCTTTACTGTCAGCATGGAGAATCCTCTGAAGATAAAGAACTTTGCACGTGTCATGCTCTCTGTTGTCAAGACAGACGAGATTGATGCCCGCCTCATTGCCTTATATGGTGAGAGAATGCAACCAGCACCATTCAAGCTCCGTAGTGATTCCCTTTTGTTACTCAAGCAGAAACGCACTGTATTACGTCAACTGAAGAAGCAGCTTACCGCTAACAGAAACCTTGAAGGTTCACTAAAAGTCCTGCCATTCATTGATTCCAAGTGCAAGAAAGTCTTAGAGAAGACTATCAAGTTTCTTGAGAAACAAATCCAAGAAATGGAGGAAGAGCTAACGTCCTTGGCAGAGATAGAATACAAGAAGCAGATGGATTTACTCACTTCCATTAAAGGAATAGGAGCAACCCTTGCAGCTGCACTCATCATTGCCACAGGCGGATTCACCTACTTTGATAATGCCAAGCAACTTACCCGATATTTAGGCCTGTCACCTACTTACCAACAGTCTGGTACGTCAGTCAATGTCAAAGGGCACATTAATCGTAACGGAGATGCTTACCTACGTAGTCAGCTTTATATTGGAGCTATGGCATCATTGCGGTGCAACAAAGAATGCAAAGCATGCTTTGACCGCTTGCGATCAAATGGAAAGCCTGGAAAGGTCGCTATTGTCGCTGTTGCCAACAAGCTTATCAGACAAGCCTTCGCTGTTGTTACACATGAGAAGAAATATATAGATGGATATAAGTCTGTAAAGCCATAAAACCATTTCTCCGTTAGGGGGACGCCTTGCCGGCTAGGGGCTGAGATATCAGTCCTGAAGATCCTCTATGTGCCTACGAAAAGCATATTTATGCTAAATTTCGTTAACCGTATTCATTTTTATTATTATAGTTCATATTATAAAAAGGAAGAGTTTCATTTTTATAAAAAAGGAGAAAAGTTTTGTATAATTCAGATTTTTTTTCTACCTTTGCGGCAACAACGCCCTGCTTGAAAACCTTCAACAGGCATCTTGCCTGGTTCGACCATCTGCTTGACTATCAACCAGGATGCAAAAAACAGGCAATAAATATATACAGAAATGAACAAGATACGCTGCGTGGTAGAAAGAATTACCTACCAGAACCAGGAAAACGGATATTCCGTGATGAAAGTCAAGGTTAAAGGATATTCCGATCTGGTTACACTGGTGGGCAACCTGCTGGATGTTCCAGTGGGGGCGGTATTGTTGTGCAATGGCGAATGGAAGATGGACAAGCGATACGGACAGCAGTTTGCCTGCGAAACCTGGGAAGAGGTAATGCCCGCCACGGCGTATGGAATAGAAAAATATCTGGGCAGCGGATTGGTGAAAGGCATCGGGCCGAAGTACGCTCACCTGATAGTGGAGAGGTTCGGAACGGAAACCATCGAGGTGATTGAAGACAACATCGAAAGACTCTACGAAGTGCCGGGAATCGGCAAGAAACGTGTAGAGAAAATTCGCGACAGTTGGAAAAAGCAGAAAGACATCAAGAACGTGATGATCTTCCTGCAACAGTATGGCGTAAGCACAGCCTATGCCGCCAAAATCTACCGGCAGTATGGCAAGGATAGCATCGACAATGTGAAGGAGAATCCCTACCGGCTGGCAGACGACATCTGGGGCATCGGTTTCAAGACTGCCGACAGCATAGCCAGCAAGATGGGCTACGAGAAAAACGACCTGAGACGCTGCAAGAGCGGCATCAGTTATACGCTAAATGAACTGTCCAACGAAGGACACGTATATGCTGTAGAAGAGCAACTTACAGAAGCCGCCAAGAAACTGCTCGAAGCTGACGAAGAGCCGGTTACGCAAGCCATCACAGAGATGATAGTCTCCGAAAATCTCATCCGTGAGAACGAAGCCATCTATCTGCCACCCTTCTATTATTCAGAACGGGGAACGGCCAAGAAACTGCTCGCCCTGATGCATGAACAGAACCCTAACCTCTTCAATATGCAGGCCGACATCAAGGCGATGGAAAAGGCTTCGGGCATTACGTATGATGAGGTGCAGATTGCCGCCATAGAGCAGGCAGTACGCTCTAAGGTGATGGTGCTCACGGGTGGCCCGGGTACAGGAAAAACCACGACAACACAAGGTATCATCACCGCCTACAAGACGGCAGGAATGAAGATTCTGCTGGCGGCTCCTACGGGCAGAGCTTCCAAGCGAATGAGCGAGGCCACGGGCATGGAAGCCAAGACCATCCACCGCCTGCTGGAGTTCAATCCGCAGGACGGATACAAGCGTAACGAGGAGAACCCGCTCGAGGGCGATGCGCTGATAGTAGACGAGTGTTCGATGATAGACATCATCCTGATGTATAACCTGATGAAGGCGATTCCGGAGCACATGCGCCTGGTGCTGGTGGGCGATATAGACCAGTTGCCGAGTGTGGGAGCTGGAAACGTTTTGCGCGACATCATCGACTCTGGGAAAATTCCGGTCGTCCGACTCACCCGCATCTTCCGGCAGGCACAGTCGAGCCGGATTGTGATGAGTGCCCACGCCATCAACCAGGGGCGTTATCCTGACACGAGCAACGGCAAGCAGACCGACTTCTTCTTTATCAAAAACGAAGACCCGGAGCAGGTGGCCACGGAAATCGTGAATCTCGTAAAACACCGTCTGCCCAAGGCCTACAACCAGCCCCTCAGCAACATCCAGGTGCTCACGCCGATGCAGCGCAGCGTGGTGGGGGCAGCCCATCTGAACATGATGCTGCAACAGGCACTCAACACATCTACCCTCGGTATCAGCCGTGGCGGAACCACCTACAAACAGGGCGACCGGGTGATGCAGATAAGGAACAATTACGACAAGAACGTATTCAATGGCGACATAGGAACCGTGGAGAAGGTAAATATGGAAGACCGCACCATCTCCGTTTTTTTCGAAGACCATTTGGTAAAATACGAGACCACGGAGCTGGATGAATTAACCTTGGCCTATGCCACCACCATCCACAAGAGTCAAGGTTCGGAATACCCCATCGTGGTCATCCCCGTATTGATGACCCATTTCGTGATGCTTCAGCGCAACCTCATCTACACGGGCATTACGAGAGCCAAGAAAATCTGCGTGCTCATCGGTCAGCCCAAAGCCCTCGCCTATGCGGTAAGGAATCTGACGGTAAGCAAAAGAAACACGAAATTAAAAGAACGATTGCGTGGGGAAATAGAAGCAACAACCCCTTCTCCACTCCACACCAGCAAGCCGTATGTTCTGCCAGAAGAGGACCAGCCTATGATGGCTGCAGAAGCGGAAATAAAAAGATAATAACAAGAAGATTATTTTAAAGATAATAATAATAATGCAATCATTTATGGAGAATAACATAGCAATAAAGGAAACTGGAATGCAGAGCCGCACGGAACTGCTCCTGGGGAAAGATAATCTTGAAAAAATTCAGGCAGCACGAGTGCTCATCTTCGGAGTCGGAGGTGTAGGATCATGGTGTGTCGAGGGACTGCTGCGCAGCGGCATTCGCAACATCACCATGGTAGATTGCGACCATGTATGCGTAACCAACTGCAACCGGCAGCTGATGGCTACAAGCCGTACCATCGGACAGGTGAAAGTAGATGCGCTGCGCGAACGCCTGCTGGAAATCAACCCAGATGCCAACATCACGGCTTATCAGAAAACCTACCATGCGGAAACAGCCGATGAGTTCCACATGGAGGAATACGACTTCATCATCGACGCCATCGACTCGCTGAAAGACAAGGCGGATCTGATTCTCCGTGCCACAGCCCTTCCAAAGGAAATCACCTTCATTTCTTCGATGGGAGCAGCCCTTCGAAGCGACCCCTTCATGGTAAGAAAGGCTGAATTCTGGAAGGTGGATGGCGACCCGCTGGCTAGAGCACTGCGCAAGAAATTAAAGAAAAACAAAACGTTCCCTCGACGTAAATTCCAGTGCGTTTACAGCGAGGAAAAGCCGATGCAGAACCAGGGCGTGAACAGCGAATACAGCCCTACAAAGGCACAGATCAACGGTTCGCTCTGCCACATCACCGCCACCTTCGGCATGGCCATAGCAGGAATGGTTATCAACCACATCATCGACAGATGAAACATAGAATGATGAAAATAGATTGATGAAACATATAAAGACTGCATTGATAGGATTCGGGTATCGGGGCAAACAATTGCTCCGGCTGCTAAGCACCATCGAGAGCTTCGAGATTGTCGGTATCGCAGACATCAAAGGCTGCGGCGATTCTGAATCGCCGGGCACATCCTTCTATCAGGGTGAGGAAGCCTACAAGATGATGCTCGATGCGCTGCACCCCGACCTCATCTTCATCACCACACCCTGGCACCTGCACGTAATGCACGCCACAGAATGCATGCAGCGAAAATGCCACGTGGCCCTAGAAATTAAGGGCGGACTCTGCCAGGATGAATATGCCCCGCTACAGGAAATCTCCCAACAGAAAGGCGTAAAGGTTTTTCCATTGGAAAACACCCTGTTCATGCGAGAAATTCTTGCCGTAAAGAGAATGGTGGACGAAGGGGGCATGGGAGAAATAGTCTATATGAGAGGAGGCTATCGGCACGACCTGCGCCACCTGCTGCTCGATGACAACGGAGTGCTAGGTGGGCGAAAAGGCACGGAAAGCGTGTGGAGAAGCAGATTCTACTCGCAGCACAACGCAGACATCTATCCCACCCATGGACTCGGACCGCTCTGCATGATTCTAGGCATCGGAAAAAGAGACCATCTCGCCTGGCTCACATCCTTCGCCTCCAAGGCCGTGGGACTTCGCCAGCACATGTCAAAAGATGATACCACTCCCATCACCCTGGGCGACATCATCTCCACGCAGATTGAAACCCGAGGCGGAACACTCATCTCCCTCACCCACGATACCACCCTGCCTCGCCCCAGAAGTCTCGACTTTGAGATTCAAGGCTCGCTGGGCATCAGGGACGGCGTAAACCGACGCATCTACCTGGAAAAAATGAATACCGAAACCTGGGTAGCTGACGGCGCTATCCTGAGCCAATACGAAAGCCGTGAATGGCAACTCTGGGGCAAGGATGCACTGAAGCACGACAGCCATCACCAGGGAATGGATTATATTATGCTGAAAAGCGTTGCAGCCGATATATTGGCTGGCACCCAGCAGCCAGCAGAAGCAATGGCTGGCACCCACTATCCCGCCACGCTAGACGATCTCGCCCTCTGGACTTCAGTAACCCTTCTATCGGAAATATCCATCAGGGAACATCGCCGTGTAGAATTCGGAAATATAGGAAATATCAGAAATATCGGAAAAAATGATTTATTAATATAAAATAGAACAAGAAAAAAAAGGAAAAAATATGATTACAGTAGATGGATTGACCGTAGAATTCGGCGGCACCACCCTATTCAAAGACATCTCCTTCCAGATTAACGAGAAGGACCGTATAGCCCTGATGGGCAAGAATGGAGCAGGAAAAAGTACCCTGCTCAAAATCATCGCTGGCGTGAGAAATGCCACACGCGGCTCGGTATCAGCACCGAAAGACTGCGTCATCGCCTACCTGCCTCAGCACCTGATGACCGAAGACGGACGCACCGTGTTCGAGGAAACCTGCCAGGCATTCGCACATCTGCACGAGATGCAGGCTGAAATAGACCGCATCAACAACGAGCTGACCACCCGCACCGATTACGATAGCGACTACTATATGCAGCTCATCGAAAAAGTGTCGTCTCTGTCAGAAAAGTTCTATGCCATCGACATGACCCACTTCGAGGAAGACGTAGAGAAAACGCTGCTCGGACTGGGGTTCGAACGCTCCGACTTCAACCGCCCTACCAGCGAATTCTCCGGAGGATGGCGCATGCGAATAGAGCTGGCAAAACTGCTGCTGAAATCGCCTGATGTATTGCTCCTTGATGAGCCTACCAACCACCTCGACATCGAATCCATCGGCTGGTTGGAAGAATTCATCATCAACAGCTCCAAGGCTGTGGTAGTAATCAGTCATGACAGGAAATTTGTTGACGATATTACCACCAGAACCATCGAGGTTACCATGGGCAGAATCTACGACTACAAGGCCACCTACAGCCAATATCTGGAACTGCGCAAGGAGCGCCGCGAACAGCAGATGAAGAAATATGAGGAACAGCAGAAGATGATAGCCGAGACAAAGGATTTCATCGAGCGATTCAAGGGCACATACTCCAAGACCTTCCAGGTGCAGAGCCGTGTGAAGATGCTCGAAAAACTGGAACTCATCGAGGTGGATGAGGAGGATACCAGCCGACTGAGACTGAAGTTTCCGCCAAGTCCGAGAAGCGGTGCCTATCCGGTGCAGATGAGCGATGTGGCCATGTCGTTTGACGACAAGAAGATATTCAGCGGCGTGAACCTCACCGTGGAGCGTGGCAACAAGATTGCCTTCGTGGGAAGAAACGGCGAGGGTAAATCTACGCTGGTGAAATGCATCATGGGTCAGCTTCAGAACGGGGGCAAACTGGAATTAGGCCACAATGTTCAGATAGGCTATTTTGCTCAGAACCAGGCATCTCTGCTCGATGGCGAGCTTACGGTGTTCCAGACCATTGATGATGTAGCAAAGGGAGAAATCAGAAATAAGATTCGCGATTTGCTGGGAGCCTTTATGTTTGGCGGCGAGGATTCTACCAAGAAGGTGAAGGTATTGTCGGGAGGCGAGCGCACCCGTCTGGCCATTCTCAAGCTGCTGCTGGAGCCAGTGAATTTATTGATTCTTGATGAGCCTACCAACCACCTTGATTTGAAGACAAAGGATGTGTTGAAGCAGGCGCTGCTCGATTTCGACGGCACGCTGATAGTGGTGAGCCACGACCGTGACTTCCTGGATGGTTTGGTGAGCAAGGTATATGAATTCGGTCATGGCAGTGTTCGTGAGCATCTCTGCGGAATCTACGAGTTCCTGGAGACGAAGAAAATGGAAAGCCTTCAGGAATTGGAGAAGAAATAAAATCTCAAAAGGCTTTTTACGAAAGAGAGTGCTTCATTATTCATCGGATGAAGAAACGAAAAAGAGAAGGGTGTGTCATAAGTTCTTTATTTGGGGGATTAAAAATCCCCCCTTGGTTATAGGTCGAACCTTTTTTACGGCGGATTTCAAATCTGCCGGATGCCTGGCGGAGGACAAATCTGCCGGACGCATGGCGAGGTTACACTCTTGGAGACACTTAGGTACTTTGGGGGCTTTTAGCCCGACCTCGTCTGTCATTATCAGAACTTATGACACAACCTCTTGTATTTCAAATAATTTCTTTTAAATTATTTCTCTTTCAAGTTATTTCTTTTTCTTCAATTCCAACTTAGGAATCTTGACTTTCTGACCAGGCTTCAACTGGGAAGTACCATTCAGAGCTTCTACGTAACATTCCATTCCTGGACCTAAGTACTTTTGGCTGAGCGACTTGATGGTTTGTCCTTCTCTTGCCGTAACTACCTCGGAAACACCAATGATACGATAGGCTCCGGTTCGAACACGAGCATCCTGGTCGTATTTGCTGCTTGCCTGGGCAGCATGCTTTTCAGTCTGCTTTCTGGCTTCTTCTTTCTTCTTGGCTTCTGCAAGTTTTTTAGCCTCCTGCTGCTTCTTGGTTTCTGCAAGTTTCTTTGCATCTGCGTGTTTCTTTGCTTCAACCTGCCTTTTCGCATCAGCCAAATTCCTTGCATCAGCGAGTTTCTTGACTTCCAAATTCTTCTTAGCCTCAGCCGATTTTACATCAATTGATTGCTTATCAACCACATCCATATTCTGCTCGGCATTTTCGGCTTTCTTGACGGCTTCGCTTGCCTGCGCCATTCTTACACTATCCTCGATAGCCTTCTTGCTAAGAATATCTTCCTGCGTTGGGGCAGACTTAGCTGGCACCTTCTTCTCTGTCGGAGTCTGCAGGTAATTATCCAACTGCAGAGCGAGATGATCACGCTGGGCAGCCATCTTACCATAATTAAAAGCAAACCAACCAAAACCTCCTATCATTGCCAGGAATACTACGCTCGCTGCAATAACTAGAGAACGAGGCAATACAATATGCCGCTTATCGGTTTCCACATCTGAAGAAGTTTTCTCTTCAATAAGAGCTTCCTCAGATAATGTCGATTTATTTTCTTCATCAGAAACAACAGGCTCAGCTTCATCCTGAGCTGGAACTTCAGATTCCTTTGCTTCCGATTCAGAAGTTACAAGTTCAGAAGTTACAGGTTCAGATACTTCAAGTTCAGATGCTGCAGGTTCTGTAGCTGCAGGTTCAGATACTTCCGTTTTTTTCTCTTCCGGTTCAGCAACATTTTCCTGCGGCAATTCCTCTCCTATTACTATCATTTCATCGCTAACAGGAGCATCGTTTTCTTCATCCAAAAAATCTATTACACCACTTGTTGCAGGAGAATCCTGCTCAACGAAAGATTCCACAGAAGAATTTTCAGAATCAGGAACACACTCTAACGTAGAATCGAATACAGGACCTTCCTCTTCAGCTTTTTCAAATTTTCTGTCGATTTCATCAAAATCCACACCATCATTCACCACGACGGTCTCAAACTGGGCGAAAGGCTTATTCACAATCTCCTTCAGGATATTATCGGGCGTGAAGGAAATCTTGTCACGGCCCTCGATGATGATACGCTCGCCCGTGTTCACATCCACGCTCTCACGATCCTTCACCGCCATCACCTTGAAAGTACCCAGCCACTTCATCTTCACGAGCTTATCAGACTGAAGACCCTCGTTGGCAACATCAAACATCTTTCTGATAAACAGTTCGGCATCCTGCAGACTGATTCCCGACTTCTCTGCCAGGCGCTGCGCCAAGTCGCTCAAACTAACTTTACTCATAGTCTTCACCTCCATTCTTCAGTTTTTCCTTGACACTGGCCACAGGGCGAAAGCCGAGTACGAGCTTAGGCGGAACAAGCTGGCGCTTCTTGGTTGTAGGATTAACAACCACACGCTCCAAGCGCTTCTTTACCTCAAACGTACCAAAGTTGGGGATGGAGACAGCCTCACCATCCTCAAATTCAGCAATCATGGCATCTATCACCTTGCGCACCATCTTCTGGGTGTCGTCCTGTGAATAGCCAGTCTGCTGAGCAAGTTCTGCAATATACTCCTTGTTATTCATTCTGATGTCAAAATATTACCTCCCATATTACTTTACCACTTCTCCGTAGAGATCAAACTCCTCGCTCTGGGTAATCTTCACATTGTAGAAGCAACCCACGCGCAGACGCTTCTCTCCTGCCTTGATCAGCACTTCAGGATCCACCTCTGGCGAGCAGAATTCGGTTCTTCCTATATAGTAATCACCCTCCTTGCGGTCGATAATCACCTTCAGTATCTTGCCCACTTTCTCAGCCTCTACCTCTGCGCTGATTTCCTGCTGCAGAATCATCAGTTCGTCAAGACGGCGCTGCTTCACCTCGGCAGGAACATCATCCTCGTAGTTATTGGCACTGTAGGTACCCTCCTCCTCAGAATAAGCAAAGGCACCCATACGCTCAAAGCGCTGAGTACGAACGAATTCGAGCAATTCATGGAAGTCTTCCTGAGTCTCGCCAGGGAAACCCACCATCAGAGTGGTACGGATATGAATGCCAGGCACACGCTCACGGATGGTCTTGAGCAGATCAATGGTTTCCTGCTTGCTCACGTGGCGATGCATTCTGTTGAGCATATTGTCGCTGATATGCTGCAGGGCGATGTCAAGATACTTACATACGTTTGGCTTCTCGCGCATCACATCGAGCAAATCGAGCGGGAACTGGTTAGGATAAGCATAGTGCAGACGGATCCACTTCACACCCGGAATATCCGCCATGCGGCTGATGAGTTCGGTGATGTGATGCTTGCCGTCCAGGTCCACGCCATAGTAGGTGAGCTCCTGGGCGATAATCTGGAATTCCTTCACACCATCGGCTACCAGTTGGCGCACCTCGTCGAGGATTTCATTCATCGGGCGGGAAACGTGCTTGCCGGTGATGATAGGAATGGCGCAATACGCACAGCGGCGGTTGCAACCTTCAGAAATCTTGATATAGGCATAATGATGAGGAGTCGTGAGATGGCGGGTTCCACTGCAAGCAGGCACATCAGCCTTGCCCAGTTCCTTGAGCAACTCCTTATAATTAAACTTACCATAAAACTTATCCACCTCGGGCATCTCAGCCTCCAGTTCCTTCTGGTAGCGCTGTGAGAGACAACCCATCACATAGAGTTTGCGGAGTCGTCCCTCTTCCTTAGCCTGGATAAACTCCAGAATGGTATCGATACTCTCCTGCTTGGCATCCTCGATAAAGCCGCAAGTATTGATGACGGCAATTTCACCCTGTGGGCGTTTCGGGTCATGAACGCAGTGGTAGCCATTTTCCTCGAAAAGCTTCATCAAGGTCTCGCTGTCCACCAGGTTCTTGGAGCAACCCATGGTTACTATATCTATCTGATTTTTCTTCATTCTTATCCTACTTATCCTATAATAATCTTAATCTAATTCTTTTCTCGACTATTTTACATCGAGCTTCATCTAATCCTTTTCTTAAAGTCTATAAGCACCTGTATTCTAGTGCTTAAAGAGGGAGTCAACAAATTCAGATTTATTGAAGAGCTGGAGATCCTCCATGCCCTCGCCCAGTCCGATATACTTCACTGGCACCTTGAGCTGGTCGGAGATACCGATTACCACGCCCCCCTTAGCCGTACCATCGAGCTTGGTGATGGCGAGTGAAGAGATATTGGTAACGGCAGCAAACTGCTTAGCCTGCTCAAAAGCGTTCTGTCCGGTACTTCCATCCAGCACGAGCATCACCTCATCCGGAGCCTCAGGCATGACCTTCTTCATCACCTCCTTGATCTTCTTCAACTCATTCATCAGGTTCACCTTATTATGAAGGCGTCCGGCAGTATCAATCAGCACCACGTCGGCACCGTTGGCCTTGGCGCTCTGCAGGGTATCGAAGGCCACGCTGGCAGGGTCAGAACCCATCTGCTGCTTCACCACTGGCACCCCTACTCGCTCGCCCCAAATGCAGATCTGTTCCACAGCAGCGGCACGGAAGGTATCGGCAGCACCGAGATACACCTTCTTGCCAGCCTTCTTAAACTGATAGGCGAGCTTTCCTATGGTGGTAGTCTTGCCCACACCGTTCACACCCACTACCAGAATCACGTATGGCTTATGATCGGAAGGCAAATCCCAGTTTTCATTGTCATCAGTATGATTTTCCTCCAGGAGGCTTGCAATCTCTTCCCTCAGGATTCTGTTGAGTTCTGAGGTAGAAACATACTTATCTCTTGCCACGCGTTCTTCGATACGTCGGATGATCTTCACGGTAGTCTCCACACCTACATCGGATGTGATGAGCACCTCCTCCAAATCATCGAGCACGTCATCATCTACGGTTGACTTACCAGCCACCGCACGCGCCAATTTTCCAAACACGCTCTCCTTGGTCTTTTCGAGGCCTTTATCGAGAGTTTCCTTTTTTTTGTTGCTAAATAATCCGAATAATCCCATATTTATAGCTATATTTTTTTGCAAAGATACGAAAATATTTGAAACTAGGAGCGTTTTCCCTAAAAAATATTGTTAACTTAGCAAAAGAATGTATAAATAATCGCTTCCTTATAGAAATATATCAAGTTATTTTTATACCTTTGTATGTTAGAAGCGCCTCCGAGTTCTTAATACTCGGACGAGGAGGACAAGACATTAAACATTTAAACAACAATCATGAAAAAGATATTTATCTCAATACTGATGCTGATTCCAGCTCTCACCATGCAGGCGCAGAATGTGCTTACCCCTGATCAGCAGTTGGAAAAGGCGCAAAAAGAGTTGGAGGAAGCCAAGAAGGCCCTGGAAGCAGCCAAGGCTCAGGCAGAAGCTGCCAAGGTGAAGGCGGAAGCTGAAAAAGTAAAGGCGGAAGCCGAGAAAACGAAAGCGGAAGCTGAAAGATTGAAGGCTGAAGCTGAAAGAATGAAGCAGGAAGCTGAAAAGCTGAAGAAGAATGCAGAGAATTCGGTGCCTGCTACAAAGCTGGTGCCTGCCACCAAGAAGGAGAATACTACCGAAACTTCAGAAGGTGCGGGATGGGTCGTGCCAACCATGACAGAGGAGGTAGAAGAGAAAAAGGTGGAAAAGACTGCCGAGGGCGTGGTGCTCAAGGAAGATCCGAAATACCTGGCAGGAGCCATCCAGCTCAATGCCGAGGGAAAAGTGGAATTTGTTCTCGACACCCAGGCAAGCGGAAAGAGTGCAGACGAAATCTACAACATCGTTTTCCAATATATGAGCAAGCTCATCAAGAATGAGCAAAACATCAACAGCCGCATCGCCCTGGTGAACAGAAACAACAAGAACGAGCAGATTATCGCCTGTATCATGGACGAATGGTTTGTCTTCAATCAGTCGTTCATCTCTCTCGACCGCTCTGAGACCAAGTACCAGCTGGTGGCAACCATCAGCGACAACCATCTCCACCTCTCCATGACCCGAATCGTATTCAACTACGAGGAAGGCAGAAGTACCGGTTTCAAGGAGCCTGCAGAGAATGTGATCACCGACAAATATGCCTTGACCAAGAAGAAAAACGACTTGGCTAAGATCTACGGTAAGTTCCGCCGCGGAACCATCGACCGTAAGGATCAGATCTTCAACAATCTGACCAAACTTGTTAGAAAATAAAAATCATCTTATAAAATATGGATCAGACAAAAGATAACAATATAACAAACACCCCACAGAGCGAGGAAACTGCAAAGACTCAGCCACAGAGCGAGAGCCACGAGGCGTCTCAGACACAGCCACAGACCAGCTATGCCGTGCGCCCAAATCGTCGCCACCACAGAAGATTGGAGTATGCAGACAAGAGCAATATGCTCGTAGCCAGAAACTGGCTCAACATCGGATTCATGCTCTTCGCCATCGTAGGCGTCATCCTCTGGACACAGATGGACGACCGCACGATTGCCAATGTACTGCTGATCATCGGCGTAGTCTTGAAAATTGCCGAGGTTTGCATCCGACTATTCAAAAAATAAGAAATGAAGAAAATATTATTCTCTACAATCCTAGCTTGTGCTGCAACCCTACCAGTTGCGGCACAACGTGATTTTACAGATTTCAACAATAACGAGGACTCGCAGTTCCGCCCACAGACCGGCAACCGAATCAACACCGACTCGCTGGGCACCGACAAGGAGATTCCGAAGGGAATCAGGGTATGGACTGTGGATGAGAGATTTGGAGATACTCGGGCTGCCGTGGTGGACACTATGCAGGCAATGTACCAGAACACAACCTTCACGGAAGGACTGCGCGGAGAGTACAACACCCTGGGTAACATGGGTACCGCCCGCATCAACCGCATCTTCATCGACCGACGCAATACGCAGGGCAACTTCATCTTCACCGAGCCATACGACAACATCGTTACCCCGGTGAGTGACTTCCACTTCACCAACACCTACTCGCCTATCACCAACATCACGCTGAATAGCTGCGGTGACAGAACCAACGGTGAGGATGACTTCAAGGCAATCTTTGCGGTGAATGCCAACAAGCAGCTGGGTGGCGGATTCCGATTCGACTACAAATACGGTCGCGGCTACTACGATGCACAGAGCACGGCGCACTTCAAATATACGATGTGGACTTCTTATCTGGGCGACCGCTATCAGGCGCACTTCCTTTTCAGCACCAACCACCAGAAGGTGACGGAGAACGGAGGTATTACCAATGATGACTACATCAAGCATCCGGAGCTTTTCACCGAGAGTTTCGCCACCAACGAAATACCGACCGTGCTGCAGCAGAACTGGAATCGCAACGACAACCAACACATCTTCTTCACCCACCGCTACAATGTGGGCTTCAGCCGCAAGGTGAAGATGACCGAGGAAGAAATCAAGGCCAAGAAATTCGCCATGGAGTCAGCAAAGGACAATGCAGCCGAGGAAGCCAAGGAGGAGGCAAGAAAGAAAGCAAGGGAACAAGGCAGAGAGTTTGACGAAAAGGCTTTCGACAAAAACCAGAAGAAGCAGTTCTCAGGTCGCCCTACAGATGCAAAGATTGCCGGCGATGAACCTGCCAAGAACAACAAGGCAATAGTTGCAAACAAGGCAGCCCAGGACTTCAAGAGCGACAGCACTCGAATTGCAGTAAACAGCAAGGCAATGGCAGACAGTCTGCTCACCGTAGAGAAGAAGAAAGCGCAGGACTCACTCTTCTACAAGACAGAATATGTTCCGGTAACCAGCTTCATCCACACCGTGCAGTTTGATAACTACAAGCGCATCTACCAGGCTTACCAGACTCCACAGGACTACTATCTCAAGGAGTACTACAATGCCGGCAAGTTTACAGGCGATTCTATCTACGATCAGACCCGACACTGGCGCATCAAGAACACCGTGGCAATGGGAACGCTCGAGGGATTCAGCAAGTGGGCAAAGGCTGGTCTGAAAGCTTTCGCCAGCTATGACCTCCGCCACTACGAACTGCCGAATACCGAAGGCGGATTTGAGAAGTTCAATGAGCATGCTCTGAGCGTAGGCGGTCAGCTGAGTAAGACTCAGGGCAAGACCCTTCACTATAATGTCGTGGGCGAGGTAGGACTCACCGGAGTGGATGCCGGCACCTTTGCAATCGACGGAAGCGCAGACATCAACCTGCCATTCCTGGGTGACACCGTACAGGTAAGAGGCGATGCTTTCATCCATCACGAAACGCCATCGTTCTACTATCGCAAGTATCATGCCCGACATCTCTGGTGGGATGATGATCTGAGCAAGATTATCCATACCCGCATTATGGGAACTCTGAGATTCGGCAAGACTAACACCACGCTGCGTGTGGCTGTGGATGAAATCAAGAACTATACTTATTTCTCACAGCAATATACGATTACAGAAAATGGTCTGCGCACAGGCGTAATGGTGACCCCTATGCAGAGCGGCGATGCCATCAATCTGATTACAGCGCAGCTGCAGCAGGACTTCAAGTTCGGTATTTTCAACTGGCAGAACATGATTACCTACCAGCATACCAGCAGCAAGAGTGCCCTGCCAGTGCCAGACCTCAACGTATATACCAACCTCTTCATCAAATTCAAGGTGGTAAAGGTACTGAATATCGAGTTGGGTGCTGACGCCAGATACTTCACCAGCTACGAGGCTCCAGATTATTCTCCTTACATCGGTCAATATACCGTGCAGGGCAACGGCGAGAAGAACGTGAAGGTGGGCAACTACCCTATCGTCAATGCCTACGCCAATGTTCACATCAAGCACACCCGCTTCTTCGTGATGATGAGCCATCTGAATGCAGGACAAGGCGACAAGAACTACTTCTTCACCCCTCACTATCCGATGAACCAGCGAGTTTTCAGAATGGGTGTAAGCTGGAACTTCTTCAACTAGGAAGCGAATCTTTTCCACAAGAGATTCTTCTGAAATAAAATAGAAGCGAATCTTTTCTTAATGAATAACAACAAGGAGCGAGGTTCCCCAAAAACCTCGCTCCTTATAATTTAAAAGCAACAATATGATGATAAAGACAAATTCTATCAAGGCGTGGTTTCTCGCCTCCCGCCCCGTCACCCTTTCGGCAGCGGCAGTACCGGTGATGCTAGGAGTAGCCCTAGCATACAAGGATTCAAGTGCCAACTGCCAATGGGTTCCTGCCCTGCTCTGTCTGCTCTTTGCTTGGATAATGCAGATAGACTCAAACCTGGTAAACGACTTCTTCGACTTCAAGCATGGCAACGACGACGAAACCCGATTGGGGCCAAAGAGAGCCTGCGCCGAAGGCTGGATTACGATGAAAGCCATGAAATGGGGCATCATCTTCACCACCCTTCTGGGATGCGCCATCGGTTTGCCCCTCGCCTTCTACGGAGGAAAGGAGATGATCATCGTGGGTATCTGCTGCGTACTCTTCTGCTTCCTCTATACCACCAAGTTGAGTTACCTGGGATTGGGCGACCTGCTGGTACTTCTCTTTTTCGGCATCGTGCCAGTCTGCTGCACCTATTATCTGGTAATGCCTGAAGGAATGCAGACTGTATCAACGGAAGCCATACTTACCTCCATCGCCTGCGGACTGGTAGTAGATACGCTGCTCATTCTGAACAACTATCGCGACTACGACAACGACATCAAGGCGGGCAAGAAGACACTGATCGTTCACATCGGCAAGAAAAACGGCGAGCGTCTCTACTGCGCACTGGGCAACATCGGTATCCTCATCATGATTGGAATCAACATCTATGGTGCACTTACCTACGATGCAGATACTAAGTTTTTGCCTTTCGCCGCCACATATCTCGTGGTGCACAACCGAACATTCGCCAAGATGAGGAAGATAGGAGAAGGCAGAATGCTGAACAAGGTACTGGGCTACACGGCTCTCAACATCTTTACCTTTGGCATGATCTCTACCTTCATCATCCTTGGAATGATGTAGTAATCCCAGAGATACCCACCCCCTCTGGAATGGCATGAGAAGATTCTAGAATGAGAAGATAACATTCAGGAATAATAATTATATAATGTACGCGCGTACATTATATATATAAAAGAAGAAAAAGTATGAAGCAACAAGTAAATCTCGAAATCATGCAGTTTGTGGAAACACAAATCCTGCCCAAATATACAGAGTTTGGCGAGAGCCACGGATTGCGCCACGTGACCCGTGTTATCAGAAACGCCCTGAAACTCATACCTGTAACAGGTGCCGACATCGACATGGTTTATATCGTTGCCGCCTATCACGACCTGGGAATGAGCGGTCCGCGCGCCATCCACCACCTCACCAGTGGGAAAATCCTTCAGGCTGATGCCCGTCTGAAGCGCTGGTTCACTCCCGAGCAGATTAAAATCATGAAAGAAGCCGTGGAGGATCACCGCGCCTCCTCCAGTCGCCAGCCCCGAAGCATCTATGGCAAGATTGTTGCCGAAGCCGACCGCGACATCGATGTTCACGAAATCTTTCTTCGTGCCATCGAATACGGAGAGGAGAACTATCCCGGAAAAGGAAAAGAAGAGCAATGGCAGCGGTTCGCCGACCACATGGACGAGAAATATTCCCGCAACGGCTACATCAAGCTCTGGATTCCTAACTCACCCAATGAGAAGGCTCTGAAAGAGCTGCGGAATATCATTGAAGACAAGACAGAACTCAGGAAATATTTCGAAGAAATATACGAAGAGCTCAGGAAAAAGAAGTCTTGACCCTTGAGAGAAACAAGGAAAAGGGAGTTCTGACTTTTGATAAAGAAGATTTTTCGAAAAAATCAGCAGAAAGATTTGGTAGTTTCAAAAGATTGCATTATCTTTGCAGTATAGAAAACCCAAAGACTTCTATCAATAGATGATAGCCTATGCTATGTCTATTCGACAAAGATATAAGGGTCGTGTCGGTTCGATCGGGATACTCATCAAATTACACTTATGAAACCGAGAAGACTTCTCTTGCCTATGGCGGGCCACATAAACTGACATGTCAACTAAGCTGCAAAGCCGGTGGATTACAAAAGCGGAGAGCTCTCAAATGTTTATGACATTCGGAGTTTCATCACATCATCGAGCGACCCTTTCCTACAGGAGGCAGATTTCCAATAATTGGTAAATCTGCCTCCTTTTTTGTTGACAAAGTCAGCTTATCCCCTATAAATCCTCCCAAAAACAAGAAAAAACAAGAAAATATGCATATTTCTTGAAAAAAGTTTCAGAAAAATTTGGTGGAACAAAAAAAATGTAGTATCTTTGCACCCGCATTTGAGAACGATGCTTGTTGATTTGGCAACAATATCCGATTGGAAGGTTGGGTGAGTGGCTGAAACCACCAGTTTGCTAAACTGACGTGCGGGATTACCGTACCGGGGGTTCGAATCCCCCACCTTCCGCAAGCGGAGTTCAAGATTGCATCGTTGGTCGATTCATCTAATGGTTAGGATACAAGATTCTCAATCTTGGCATAGGGGTTCGATTCCCCTATCGACTACTTGGTTAAATAAGTTAAATTTGTTGTTCAAGTCTGCACAAGTTGTGAAACCAATGCAGACTAATTAAAATGGTCGATTCATCTAATGGTTAGGATACAAGATTCTCAATCTTGGCATAGGGGTTCGATTCCCCTATCGACTACTTGGTTAAATAAGTTAAATTTGTTGTTCAAGTCTGCACAAGTTGTGAAACCAATGCAGACTAATTAAAATGGTCGATTCATCTAATGGTTAGGATACAAGATTCTCAATCTTGGCATAGGGGTTCGATTCCCCTATCGACTACTAAGTGTTTTTCATGTATTGGTTATTGTTAGTAAGCTTGCAATTAGTCAAAAAGACTACTGCAAGTTATTTTTTTATCCCTACGCAGGTAACGCTATCGCCGTTGTGGATAAATGACAATTACCCATCATAAAAGCAAAAAAAGTAAAGGAAAAATTTGGTGGAACCAAAAAAAAGTTGTACCTTTGCAATCGCATTTGAGAACGATGCTTGATGATTCAGAAATGAATCCAACAGGAAGGTTGGGTGAGTGGCTGAAACCACCAGTTTGCTAAACTGACGTGCGGGTTACCGTACCGGGGGTTCGAATCCCCCACCTTCCGCAAGCATTATTCAAAATTGCACCGTTGGTCGATTCATCTAATGGTTAGGATACAAGATTCTCAATCTTGGCATAGGGGTTCGATTCCCCTATCGACTACATTCCCCCTTTTTACCGTATCTTTGCAAGCATGAAAAAGATATTGACTCTCCATATACTTCTCGCCCTCGCTGCTCTGCCCTCACGGGCGCAGAGACACGAGATATACTGTCAGCGCATCGCTACCCTACAGGTGGTGGCGGGCACCGACTGGCAAGCCCTTCCCATCACTTTGCTGAACGGGCAACCCATCCACATCGACTTCGATGACATGACCCACGATTATCATCGATACACCTACAGGATAGAACATTGCGATGCCGACTGGAAGGTTTCTCAGGGACTCTTCGAGACCGACTATCTGAAGGGATGGAACCACGAGCAAGCCATCGACAACATCGAGCAATCGCTCAACACCAACCATCTCTACACCCACTATCATCTCACAATCCCCAACGAGAACTGCCACATCACCATGAGCGGAAACTACAAGCTCACCATCTACGATGACAACGCAGAGACGAACAACCAAGAGGATGAAACTACCGATAAGGACGGCAGAAAGATACTCACCGCCTGTTTTATGGTAGTAGAGCCACAGGTGCAGGTTGCCATCGGATATTCTTCGAATACGGACATCGACATCAACAAGCAGCATCAGCAGGTAAGCATGAATGTGAACTACGGCAACCTAAAGGTAACCAACCCCTCACAGCAAATCAAAACCGTGGTGCTGCAGAACGGACGTTGGGATCAGGCAGTATGGAATGCCAAACCTGATTATATCAGCTCAGAGGGGCTGCAATGGAAGCACAACCGCCATCTGATATTCGATGCAGGAAATGAATACCGAAAATTCGAACTGCTCGACATGGATCATCCTACGATGGGAATAGACGAGATAAAATGGGATGGAGAAGAATACCAGGTCTATGTAATGCCCGACATTCCTCGCCCCAACTACGTACACGATGAGAGCGCCAAAGGCTCCTTCTACGTGCGCAACAGCGATAACGAGGATAATAATTTCACCTGCGAGTATGCACCGGTACATTTCCGGCTACAGACCAATCGCCAGCCAGGTGACGTATATCTGAATGCAGACTGGACCTACGACCGCTTTTCGCCTACCTATCGGATGGAATACAACGAAGCCGACCACAGCTATCACGCCACCGTGCTGCTCAAGCAAGGTTATTACAGCTACCAGTATCTGGTGCTCAAAAGCGACGGCAGTACGCAACCCGTGAGTACGGAGGGTAACTTCTTCCAGACTACCAACCGCTATGATGCCCTCATCTATTATCGAGGCACGGGAGATAGAACCGACAGACTGGTAGGCTGGAAAAGCAGCCAATAAAAAACGCCCTGAAAGCGCAAAAGCATCAACCATATATAATGCTTTTGCCCTCTCAGGGCGTTTTAACTAACTAATACTATCTTTTTACTCCAATCCGAACAAAGCCTTCAAGCCTCCATCTACACCAGAGAAGCCCATGAAGGCAAGGCTGAGGAGAGCGGCTGTAACCATGACGATGGCTACGCCCTGCATACCCTTAGGAATGCGAACCAAAGCCTGCTGCTCACGAATGCCAGCGAAAACGATGAGAGCCAGGGCAAAGCCGAGGGCTGTAGAGAACGCATAAACCACACTCTCCAAGAGATTGTAGTCCTTCTGGATAACCAGGATAGCTACACCCAGCACAGCACAGTTGGTAGTAATCAAAGGCAGGAAGATGCCGAGCGCCTGATAAAGCGCAGGAGAAACCTTCTTGAGGATAATCTCTACCATCTGAACCAAGGCAGCAATCACGAGGATGAACGCCAGGGTCTGGAGATATTGCAATCCGAACGAATCGAGTACATACTTCTGAACACACCAGGTAATGATGGTTGCCAAGGTCAAGACGAAGGCGATGGCACCACCCATACCGATGGCTGTATCAACTTTCTTCGATACGCCCAGGAACGGACAGATACCGAGGAACTGCGACAAGACGATGTTGTTGACGAATATCGCAGAGATAAATATCAATAAATATTCCATAATTTCTATTTTATTTCATGGATTGAAGCGATGCCTACGCTTACTTCTTTACCTTATTAAATATCGCAATGATGTATCCCAATGTGAGGAATGCTCCTGGAGGCAGGATGAACATCAGAATATTGGTTGTCTCTGGCAACAGAGTGATACCGAATACGCTTCCTGCACCGAGAATCTCACGAGCTGCACCCAAGATGGTCAAGGCAAGGGTGAAACCCAAACCGCAACCAATGCCATCAAAGAGACTGGCAATCGGTGAGTTCTTAGCAGCAAAACTCTCTGCTCTACCCAGGATGATACAGTTTACAACAATCAATGGGATGTAGATACCCAGCGCCTGGTTAATGCTGTCAGGAGCATAGGCGCTCATCAGCATCTGAAGGATGGTTACGAAGGCTGCAATCACGACAATGAAAACAGGGATGCGAACCATATCCGGGGTAATCTTCTTGATACATGAAATCACAAAGTTGGTACAAACCAATACCGCCATGGTAGCCAATCCCATGGAAAGACCATTGATGGCACTGGTTGTTGTAGCCAAGGTAGGACACATACCGAGGAGCAACACGAAGGTAGGGTTCTCCTTGATGAGTCCGTTCATCAAAATTTTCATATTACTCATATCGACTTATCCTTTCTTTTCGTTATGTTCAACTTTAGATGCACCGCTCTCAGCATCAGCTTTCTGAGATGCACCACTCTCGCCATCTACACTCTTACCTGCATAGGCAGCATAAGCCTGATTGATAGCCTTGAGGAAGGCACGGCTGGTAATGGTTGATGCGGTGATGGCATCTACTGTATTGCCGCTCTTATCGTCCGTGCTCACGTGGAGGTCGCCATCCTTTGGAGTCTTGCCAATGATGCTACCCTTTCCGTCTTTCTGGAACCAGGTGGTTGCCTTGGCACCCAGACCTGGAGTCTCTGAAGCCTGAAGAATGGTGTAACCCATAATCTTGCCCTCGGCATCGAAACCTACGAGCACCTTCAAGTCGCCACCGAAACCGCCGGTAGTACTCTCTACGGCAGCACCCAACTCCTTGCCGCTCTTGTCAGAGCACTTGTGGAGGATAAAGGTAAATTCCTTGCCGCCAAACTCCTGCTTCACCTCTTCCGGCTCAGCCACCTGGAGATCTTCAGTGCCCATCACGCTCTTGATACCGGCAGCCAGACTCTGGGCAGCCTTCTCGGCGATTGGACCTGAAGTAAGGTTGTTGATACAAGCCAGCACGGCACCCACAACGAGTGCTACACCTACGAGCACCAAAACCATGTTCTTTAATGATGATTCTAATTTCTGCATGTCTCAATCCTCCTTATTTCTTAGCAGGCTTCTCACCGAAGCGCTTTGGTTTAACGTATGTGTTAATAAGAGGTGTGAACGCATTCATGATAAGAATGGCGAACGACATACCTTCTGGATAGCTACCCCAGTTACGGATGATGACGGTGAGAAGACCGATGCAGACACCGTAGATGAGCATACCCTTGTGAGTCATTGGTGATGTTACGTAATCGGTAGCCATGAAGATGGCACCGAGCATCAAACCACCACTGAAAATGACAGCCAGAGGATTGGCATAAACAGGATTAGCCAAATGCATCAAACCACTGAAAACGAATACGGTAGCGATGATGCTGACTGGAATATGCCAGGTAATAACCTTTTTCCAGAGCATGTAAGCCAAACCGAGCAAGAGGGCGAATGCACAAACCTCACCGGTAGTACCGGCTCCGAAGGTATCGCCAGTAGCACCGAAGAGCAGACTCATGGAATCAGGCAACTGATTCAGGAGAGAAGCATCGCCAGTCTTGATGGCTGTCTTCATGATAGCCAGCGGTGTAGCACCAGTTGTTGCATCGGTATAGCTGAGCATCTGTCCTGCCACTGGCCATGAAGTCATCTGAGCAGGGAAGCTGACGAGCAGGAAGCAACGGCCCACCAAAGCAGGATTGAAAGGATTGTTACCCAGACCGCCGAAGCTCATCTTACCCACACCGATGGCAAACAGAGCACCGATGATGATGATCCAGAGAGGAAGGTTACTTGGCAAGTTCATACCGAGCAAGAGACCAGTGATGATGGCAGAACCATCGAGCAAACTGGTCTCCTCCTTCAGGAGATATTTTGTAATTGCCCACTCAAAGAAAACGCAGGCTGCCACAGAGGTGAGCAGTACGACTGCTGAACCCAGACCGAAGAAATAGAAAGATGCGAGGATGGCAGGCACGAGAGCGATGATCACTCCGTACATGTTCTTCTCCACGCTCTCATTTCCGTGGGCATGTGGCGATAATGAAACGATTAATTTTCCCATTTTACTTAATTAAGTATTTGGATTGTTTTTACTTTTATTCTTTACTTCTTGGCACTTCGTGCTCTGATGATGCCCATCACCGCTGCCTTACCATTGATGATGTTATCGAGGATAGGACGATGAGATGGACAGGTAAACTGGCATGAACCGCAGGCAATGCAGGATGTTACCTCCTCTGCCTCCAGGCGTTCATAATCCTTCACTACGCTCAGGGTAGCAAGCAAGTATGGCTCCAAGCCCATTGGGCAGGCATCCACACACTTGGCACAGCGGATACATGGCTGAGCCTTCTTGCGGTGAGCATCGGCATCGGTCAGTACGGTGATGGAGTTGGTACCCTTGGTTACAGGAACATCGAGACTGATCACAGCCTTACCCATCATCGGACCACCAGCCAATACCTTGTTGTCGCCCTCAGGCAAACCGCCACAGTTCTCAATCATCTGAGAGAATGGGGTTCCCATACGTACGAGGAAGTTACCAGGATTCTTCACCTGCTTACCGGTAACGGTGGTATAGCGTTCGAAGAGTGGCTTATTCTTCATAACTGCCTGATAAACAGCGAAGGCAGTACCTACATTCTGAACAATTGCTCCAACATTGACCGGGATAGCTGGAGGAGCAGGAACCTGTCGGCGGATAACGGCGTCCACCAACTGCTTCTCACCTCCCTGAGGATACTTCTTAGCCAGAGGAACAATCTCGATACGAGCGTCATTGGCAGTCTTTTCCTCAAAGAGTTTGATGGCAGCAGGCTTGTTGTCCTCAATACCAATGTAGCCCTTCTCTACCTTAGCCGCCTTCATCAGAATGTTCAAGCCAACGAGAATCTCATCGGCATGCTCCATCATCAGACGATAGTCGGCTGTGATATAAGGCTCGCACTCCACACCGTTGATGATGACGCACTCAGCCTTGGCTCCTGGAGGAGGACAAAGCTTGATAAAGGTTGGGAAACCAGCACCACCCATACCAGTGACACCAGCCACCTTGATACGGTTGACAATCTCTTCTGGAGTCAGCTCAGCATGAGCCTCCAGAGTCTCGAGTTTATCAGAGCGGTCGATATTCTCCTCCCACTCGTCGCCCTCTACATTAATGATAATGCAAGGCTTGCGATAACCGGTAGCATCAATAGATGTATCTACCTTGAACACGGTTCCTGAAACGGAACTGTAAATAGGAGCACTCACAAAACCACCCGCCTCAGCGATGAGTGTACCCACCTTCACCTTGTCGCCCTTGGCAACTACAGGCTTGGCAGGAGCACCGATGTGCTGACCAAGCGGAAAAATAGCCTGCTTAGGGAGAGGAGCTACCTGAGTAGCCATCTCGGCAGTAATCTTATTCTCTTCTGGGTGAACTCCACCAATTCTAAAAGTTCTCAAATTCATGATTATTCCTCCTTTTTCTTAACTGGGAAATTTACTTTTACGAGAGCACCGGTTGGGCATTCGTCAACACACTTGGTACACATGCGGCACTTATTGAAGTCAACATAAGCCACATTGTTTTCTACCGTGATAGCATCAAACCTGCAGACTTTCTGACACTTACCGCATCCGATGCAAGCAACGCTACAAGCCTTCTTAGCCACAGCTCCCTTGTCGTGGTTCACGCACTGCACGTAAACACGGCGACCCTTAGGACCCTTCTTTCGAAGCTCGATGATGTGACGTGGACAAGCCTTGGCGCAAGCACCACAACCCGCACACTTCTCCTCATCAACCTCAGGAAGCCCCGTCTCTGGATTGATAGAGATAGCACCAAACTGACAGGCAGCCACGCAATCGCCACAACCCAGACAGCCGAAACCGCAGCCGGTTTCACCAGCACCACAGGAGTTCATGGCAGCACAAGTGTGCAAACCATCATACTCGGCAATGCGAGGACGATGCTCGCAAGAGCCATTACAACGAACCACTGCCACCTTAGCCTCTGTGTTAGCCACAGCCAAGCCAAGGAGATCAGCCACTTTGCCCATCACGTCGGCACCACCCACAGGACACATCAGTCCATCGATGCTACCGGCATCAGCACCCTTGACTAGCGCAGCAGCCATACCGGAACATCCGGCAAAACCGCAACCACCGCAATTGGCACCAGGAAGGAGTTCTCCCACCTGTCCCAATCGAGGGTCTTCTTCAACGGCAAACTTCTTGGATACCCCGAAAAGTACCAGCGCTGCAATCAGCGCAATGGCACCGAGTACCAAGACAGCACTCAAAATTAAATCCATAATAGTTTGTATTTGTTTTGTTAATATTTCTAGTTATTTCCATATCAGCCAACATCTTGTATTCGAGCCTGAAAAGCTGGGAAATCATTCCTAGCTGCAGGGTTCAAGACTAAAGCTTAATTTGTTTCGTAGTTTGTTTCTCAAGAGATAAAGCCCTATATAATAAGGTATCAATATCCCCAAGGCAGACACAGCGGCATATCCCTCTGATTGCGTAATCTTCAGTACGGCAACCAAAGCCACAACCATCAGGACCAGAGGCAGCAAATAGCCATACAAGCTGGCGCGGAAGCCAACAGCCGTATCTGCCACCACAACAACAGAGTCACCCAGCTGATACTTGACAGCATCAGCAGCCTGCACCTCGATAATCTTTTCTTTCGTTTCAGAAGCATTGCAATGAGCAGCCACCTTGCAGGCACTGCACGCAGATGACTGAAGGATGCGCACGCGCACACAGCCCTCTTCTACTCCATCCACAACTCCATTATGCTTTATTTTATTACTCATTTCCAAATCTTGTTCATAAGGTTAGCCTTTCCTCTTCTACACAAGAGCACCTATTTTAAGGTGGCTTATTGCAAAGTAGAGTTAGCAATTCTAATTTGTTTGCAAAGATAATATATTATTTATAAATGACAAACAAAATCACCAGATTATTTAATCAAAAGAAACGTAAACGTTTTCTATTTTACATTTTAGACCATAAAAACAAAGAAAAACGCAGAAATAAACGGATAAAAATAGGTTTTTTATAAATTTCTCGCCATCTTCTTTGTTTATATCATTTTTTTGTGTACCTTTGCAAAAAACAAGAAAGCCAACAACACCTAGCGTGTCGAGGCACGAAAACACTAAGATTATGGAAATAACAGAGCAGATGACAATTCAGCAAGTTGAGCGCTTTATCAAAAAGATAGCTCAAAAGTTTCCAGCACAACCTTCAAATGAAGAAAACGCCGTGCTGACCGACATCCATGTAAGAGTTTCCCAAGACAGTGGTGAACTCCTAGCCTTTGACGATGACTACACAGAGATTACTCGCTGCGTAGTTGAGCAATGGATAGACAACAAGGATGAGAACTTCTATGATGAGGTGGCAAAGATTTTGCGTGACACCTTGCGCAAGAATTCTGAGATTGCAGATCATCTCGGAATCCTGAAGCCATATAGTTTCGTGCTGGAAGATGACGACAAGGAAAACCTCGGCGAACTCTATCTTGCCGACGATGATACCATCATTCTGGGTGGTGACCTGATGGAAAACCTGGATCACGACCTCGATGAATTCCTTGACGACTTGTTAAAAGAATAAACAGAAAATGTGCCCTCTGTGCCCACTAGCGGGTCCAAACATGCCCGTTACATGGGCATTCACAGAACAAGCGCTGGGCTACCTAAAACTGATGAGCCAGACACTTTAGCCTATTGCTATTTGCCCCCTCTCCTATACACACAAAAAAAAACTGCAAGCCAGACTTTTCGTCCGACCTGCAGTCCATTCATATCTCTCTCTTATAATTTCCTTTCAGAATTCAACCGAATTGAATTACTTCAAACCACGATTCATAAGTGTTGCATTCAGAAGCATCACATACTTGCGATACTGAGAATCATTGAGGATGCTGTGCATGTACTTAAGATCCTTAATGACAGCCTTGTCAATCATAGCTGCACGCTCATCCTTTGCTGCAGTTGCAGCATTCATCATATCAGCAGTGAAGTTCTTGTGAACATCAGCTACAGCCTCTGCCTGATCAATATTGAGTGACAATGCATTAGCCAAGCTACCCATCTTTACATTCATGTTGAAAGCTGCTGTTGCGTTTGTTGCCTCGTCTGCTGCGAAAGTAGTTGTTGCCATTGCGAACATTGCTACTGCCAAAATCATAATCTTTTTCATAATCTTTTTACCTTTCTTTACTTTACGAGCCATCTTCTGAACCTACACTATCTCTCTTATAACCTAGGAGGCTCTAGAAGGACTCTTGTTAAACATTATCCTGATGTCTTTTCTTTAAGACACTGCAAAGATACAAACTTTCCGTTGTGTACGCAAACAATTTACAAGAAAAATGCTCTAAAGGGCCTCTTTTTTGATATATATCAACATCAAAAGGCTTCTTTCTTCTACTTTTCGTTATCCTACACTTATTTTTGCATTCAAAAGGTAAGCAGTTTTGCAATATCAGTAACATTTGCGTTTCAAACGAGAACTACTATAAGAAAAAGCCTGGCAAGTTGCCATTTTCCAGCCATAGAAAATGAGCACTCTGAATCTTTTTTTCCGAAAACCCCAATATTTCTACTATTTCTTTTCCATATCCCAATTATTTATTGTATCTTTGCAGAAGATTTACAATAGAAACAATGGAAGAACAAAATCATATAGACAAGGCACTCGCCTTCCTCGAAAGCCTCGAAAAGTTGGGAAACCAGCTCAAAGCGGCTGAAGAGAATCAGAAACAGTTCCTCGCCAGAATGCTTGAACTCAAGAAATCAGGCGAAACTGACAGTGAGGAATACGCAGACCTTTCACGCAAGAGCAAAGGATTGCAGGACATCATCGACAAATGGCGCCCTATCTATTTGGAGCGAATGGAAATGGTGAAAAGCGTGCAGATGAAGAAGCGTAAGCGCACTGGAAAGAAGTAACTACAATAGTGGCTATCAGACTGGGACAAAGTACCTGCAAAGCAAGGTATAAAGAAACTATATATTAATGTACGCGCGTACATTATGTATATCAAATCAAATAGCCCACAGATGGCACTATAAATAGAAAACAATAAAAAGAATAAATAAAATGGAATCAAACAACAAAAACAAGTTTATTAGAGTATCATACGCATTGTATGATGTAACAAAGGGTGATAACGGCGAAGAGATGCTGATTGAGCGCACTACAGATGAGCGTCCTTTCTTCTTCATCAGCGGTATGGGTGTAACCTTGCCAGCTTTCGAGGAAAAGGTAGTTGATTTGGCTGAGGGCGAAGAGTTCGACTTCGAGTTGGAGCCTGAGCAGGCTTATGGTTTGCACTATGACGAGCGCGTAATCGACCTCGACAAGCAGATCTTTACTATCAACGGACAGTTTGACGCTCAGCACGTACAGGTAGGTGCTATCATCCCATTGCAGAACGAGGATGGCAACCGCTTCAATGCTGTAGTCAAGAATATCACAGACGAGAAGGTAACTTGCGACCTCAACCACCCATTGGCTGGTTTGAAGCTTAACTTCTGCGGTCAGGTTCTTGAGAGCCGCGAGGCAACAGCAGAGGAAATTGCCAAGATGGCACAGATCATCAGCGGCGAGGCTGGTGGTTGCGGCGGCGGTTGCGACAACTGCGGCGGTGACTGCAAGGATGGCAACTGCGAGGGCAACTGCGAGGGCGGCTGCGATTGCAACAAGTAATATTTGAGAATAAACGATAGCGGCTATCTCAATACCATTGGGATAGCCGTTCTTCATATCAACACAGAGGCTTACCGGTACATCTACTTCCAGCAACCAGCTCCTGTATCGGGATAACAAGCCTTAACATATCATATTTGGCAATGAGGAATACATTTGGCAATCTTTTCACTCTCACAACATTTGGCGAGAGTCATGGCATAGCTGTAGGAGGCGTCATCGACGGTTTTCCTGCAGGTATCGACATCGATATGGACTTTATCCAGAGCGAACTGAACCGTCGTCGCCCTGGACAAAGTCACATCACTACAGCACGAAAGGAAGCAGACCAGGTAGAATTTCTAAGTGGTGTTTTCGAGGGAAAATCTACGGGAACCCCTATCGGCTTTGAGGTACGCAACCAGAACCAGCATTCTCAGGATTATGAGAATATGCGCTGTCTGTTCCGTCCATCCCATGCCGACTTCACTTACAATGAGAAGTATGGCATCCGTGATCATCGCGGTGGCGGCCGTTCATCTGCACGCATCACCATCGCCCGCTGCGTAGGTGGTGGCTTAGCCAAGTTGGCACTCCGCCAGCTCGGCGTCAGCATTACGGCATATACATCTCAGGTTGGCAGCATCGCCCTGGAAAAAGATTACCATCTATATGATCTCAACACCATCGAAGACAACCCCGTTCGTTGCCCAGACCAGGCAAAGGCAAAGGAGATGGAAGACCTCATCGCACAGGTCAAGGCTGATGGTGATACCATCGGAGGCATCATCACCTGCGTCATCAAGGGATGTCCTGTAGGATTGGGAGAACCGGAATTCGACAAACTTCATGCCCAGCTTGGGGCAGCCATGCTTGGCATCAATGCCGTCAAAGGATTTGAATATGGAGAAGGATTCGCCGGAGTTTCTGCTCGCGGAAGCGAACAGAATGACGTCTTCGTTCCTAAAGCCAAGAATATGGGTGCTGCTGATGATGCAGCAAACAATCAGGACGTTGCAGCTCGCATCACGACCAAGAGCAATCATAGCGGTGGCATCCAGGGAGGATTGAGTAATGGGCAGGATATCTACTTCCGGGTAGCCTTTAAACCAGTAGCTACCCTCCTGATGGAACAGGATACAGTAGATTTGGAAGGAAATCCTACCAAACTCACAGCTCGCGGACGCCACGATCCATGTGTATTGCCAAGAGCCGTACCTGTAGTAGAGGCAATGGCTGCCATGGTAATCCTGGATAATTATCTTTTGAATAAAACTATAAAAATTTAATTAGTGAATAATTGGTAGTGATTAGTGATAAACAAACTAATCACTACCAATTAATCACTACCTAGAGTTTACTGTCCTTTAAGAGTTTTGGACAATATTCATTGAAGAAGCATTTATCACAAAGCGGCTTGGCACTTTTGCAGATATATCTGCCGTGCAACAGAATCCAGTGATGCGCATTCGGAATATCTTCTGCCGGAATGTGCTTCATCAGATAATCTTCTACCTTGCGAGGCGTATCAGCCGTACGAGGCACCAACCCCATACGATGACTTACACGATAAACATGCGTATCCACCGCCATCGTGGCATGACCGAACCAAACGGCACGGATTACATTCGCCGTCTTGCGCCCCACTCCAGCTAATTTCACCAGATCTTCAGCAGCCTCCGGCACCTCACCTCCAAAGAGTTCTACCAGTTGCCGTGACATCTGTGCCAGATGTTTCGCCTTGGCATTGGGATAACTTACCGAACTGATCAGCTCATAGATATCCTCCTCGCTCGCCTGCGCCATGTGCCGTGCATCTGGATAACGGGCAAAGAGGGCCGGCGTAACCATATTGATACGCTTGTCGGTACATTGAGCCGAAAGCAAGGTAGCAACCAGAAGCTGAAATGCGCTACCGAATTGCAACTCGGTAGTCACATTCGGCAGCGCATTTCTGAAGTGATTCAATATGAAATCGTATCTTTCGTTACGAAGCATATTTCTATACGTTTATATTTTCCGGAAATTACTTCTTCTTGGCTGGAGTCTCCTCTGTACCCTTCAACTTACCCTTGTAAGCCTTGTTCAAGCCAGAGATAACCTCACTGGTAATATCGTATGCCTTGTCTGCATAAAGCAGATTGTCACCACTCTTAGAGAAGATGATGCTATACTTCTTATCCTTGTTATACTGAGCCAGGTAGTTAGCAATGCTGTCGTGGAGAGCTTTGTTGTACTTATTCTGCTCAGCAGCAAACTCATTGCTCAAACGTTGCTGCAAACCCTGAAGATCATTGTTCTGCTTCTGCAAACCAGCCTGGATAGCCTCAGCTTGCTCACGGGTGTAAGCATTCTGCTGAATCTTCTGCTGGAAGTTAGCAGCAGCTGCCTGCAACTGCTGACCCTTCTGAGCGATAGTAGCCTGAATATTCTGACCCTTTTTCTCCAGCAAGGCAGCATACTCCTTAGCGAATGTGTATTGAGTCATGATAGAGTCAACCTCTACGTATGCGATCTTCAACTCTGCTGGAGCCTTGCTCTCAGACTTAGCCTCAACCTGAGGCTGTGACTTATTGCATGATGCCAACGACAAGGCAGCTACAGCAGCAATAGCCACTGAACTCAAAATGTTCTTTTTCATTTCTTCTGTATTTTTATTATTATTTATTCCTAAAACTAAAATGATTTAATACGCCTTGTTTGCTTCGCGCGCTTCGCGGTCTTGGTCAACCACACAGTGGATACCCATCTTGCGCAAACCAGGATTGTCGTGAACATGCTGAGAAGAGAACTTACCATTCTTCTTGAAAATCAGCTTCACACTAAATAATGCCATTGCGATAGCAATTATTAACAGACTTAATAACATTAATTTTATCATTTTTATTACCTTTGCAGTGCCTTAGTGCACTTCACGTTGCAAAGGTACGATTTTTCGGGCAAAAAGCAAAAGAAATCTCATAAATAAATGACTTTCTTGATGCAAAAATAACAAAATAAGAGAATAATACATACAAAATAACATTATCAATGGAAAAAAATGAATTAAAACCTGCTCTTGTGTTCGAGCAGTTCGCTAAAATCAACGAGATACCTCGTCCTTCCAAGCACGAGGAGAACATGATTGAGTACTTGAAGGAATTTGGCAAAAGCCATCATCTGGAAACGGTAGTTGATGAGACTGGCAACGTATTGATTCGAAAGGCTGCTACCCCAGGATATGAGAATGTCGATACCATCATCCTTCAGAGTCACATGGATATGGTATGCGACAAACTGGTGGACGTAGAGTTCGACTTCCACAAGGATGCCATCCAGACCTACGTAGATGGTGAATGGTTGAAGGCAAAAGGTACTACCCTCGGTGCTGACGATGGTATCGGATGTGCCATCGAGCTTGCCATCCTCGCAGCCAACAACATCGAGCATGGTCCTATTGAGTGCGTCTTTACCCGTGACGAGGAGACCGGCTTGTCAGGTGCAGTAGGTATGAAGGCTGGTTTCATGACCGGCAAAATGCTCATCAACCTCGACTCAGAGGATGAGGGTCAGATTTTCGTATCCTGCGCAGGCGGTCAGACTACCAAGGCTACCTTCCACTTCACCCGCGAAGAGGCTCCAGCCGGCTACTTCTTCATGGAGGCATCCCTGAAGGGGCTCAACGGCGGTCACTCTGGTGATGACATCAACAAGAAGCGCGCCAATGCCATCAAGGTACTTGCCCGCTTCCTCTTCCTGGAGAACGAGAAACTCGATGGTGCCCTCCGTCTGGTAAGCTTCAACAGCGGCAAGATGCATAATGCCATCCCTCGCGACGGTAAGATTGTCTTTGCTGTCAAGAACGAGGCAAAGGAGCAGGTACGTGCAGACTGGAACATCTTCGCATCTGAGGTAGAAGATGAGTTCCACGTAACTGAGCAGTCTATGCTTTTCAACATGGGTTCTGCCGATGCAGCTCCAGTCATCGAGAAGGCAGTAGCCGATAAGTTCATTATGGCTTTGCAGGCTGTAGATAACGGTCCGCTCACCACCTGTCAGGACGAGGCACTTGCCGAGATGGTAGAGACATCCAGCAATGTTGCCAGCGTGATAACCGACGCGAACAGCATCAACATCGTGGCTTCCCAGCGCAGCAATGTGATGAGTAACCTGGACAACATGACCAACACCGTGAAGGCAGCCTTCCTTCTGGCAGGTGCCGAAGTAAACGTGGGAGGCAAGTATCCTGCATGGAAGATGCGTGCAAACAGCAAGCTGACCGACATTACCGTGAAGAGTTACGAGAAACTCTTCGGCAAGGAGCCATTGGTAAAGGGTATCCACGCCGGTCTGGAGTGCGGTCTCTTCTCTGAACGTTATCCAGACCTCGATATGGTAAGCTTCGGTCCTACCCTTCGAAATGTTCACACACCAGAGGAAGCTCTTCTGATTCCTACCGTTCAGATGGTATGGGATCACCTGCTGGATATCCTCCGCAGCGTGAAGTAAGAAGAACTGAGTGAATTCCTAACAAAGGATATGAAATCATGAAGAAAATACTATTCGTATTGACATTAGGCTTGGCGCTGGTCCTCACTTCCTGTGGCGACCAGCACAAGGCCCAATCACTCGTCAAGGATTTCCTCAATGAAAATCTGGAAAACGAAGATTGTAGCTTTAAACGCTTCAGCCAACTCACTCCTACTGCCATGATCGACTTTAACAGAGTAAAAACAATGCGTCAGGAGATGAACCAGTTGCCATATATGAAAAAGAACATCGACTACAACGATGGCACCTTCCCAGATACCTTAATGTATCTGAGAGCTACCTACCAGTTGACTACTCATGATGGCAAGAAAGAAGAACTCACTCAGACATTCTATCTTGACAAGGCTTTGACCCGAGTCATCGCTTTCAAAAAGAACTGATTCTATCTCAAAAAAACTAAAATCAAGAATTCAAGTTCAGATTGAAAATTAGAAAACAAAAACAAGGCTGCACTCCTATCAAAGGGAATGCAGCCTTATTTTCGTGATAAAACCTCTAGCCAAGGCATCATCCAGCCAAAGCCTTCTCAACAAAACCACGAACCTTCTTACGGGCAGTTCCCAGTTTCTTTTCTGCTTGTTTATATTTCAGATTAAGAGTTACCGCAATCTGACGAACCGGCATATCTTCGTAGAGATTCAGACGATATACCGAACGCTGACTCTCAGTAAGCTGAGCAATACCCCGCTCCAGAATCTCATTCACTTCACGAGCCGAGAATACAGATTCCACCCCTTCAGAAGAACGGTTTATCCAACTGCCCTTCCTAATAAAATGCTCATACTTCTCATATTGCTGTCTGCAACGCCAATAGTCGATGATTTTATTCCTTGCCATTGTATAGACCAGACAAGGCAGAGTTACCGGTGATATCATCTGATCCGACTGCAGAAGTCGGACAAAGATATCCTGCACAATATCCTCAGCCTCATCCACAACTTGCAGACGAGATATGACGAATATCTTGAGTTCGTCATAATGATTTGCGTAATAATCAGCAATGATACATTTTTTAGATGCAACATTCTGTTCTGATTCAACATTCTGTTTCATATCAGGAGGGTTTTATCTGTTTATAGTTTATTTGTTTCTTCGATTAAGTAGTGCAAAGGTACAAAATTCAGATAATATCACCAAAGAAAAGAAACAAAAAAATGTGCTAAATGTCTGTTTTTAAACATTTAGCACATATCTAGATACGTTTTGTAACCTGCAATGTTACACCACGTAAAGTAATATACTTTTTATAATGCAGCAATTACTTGATCATATCCACACTTCTCTTGAGGAAAGCATCGAGAGAAGCACCCTTCAGCATACCATTCTGCAACAAGGCGAGGTCGATGAGCTGATGAACGATGTTGTTGTTCTTGGCATAACCGGAGATGATGTCATTGCGCTTAGCCTTCTCATCGCTGATAGCCTTCTCTGTGTTGTGAACATCATCCTTCTCTTCCTGGGTAATCTCCTCTGGCTTCTTCTTGCCCTGCTCCTGATGAAGCACAGCAAGACGAGCTTCCTGACCCTTGATCTCTGCAAGGATTGGCTTCAGGCTCTCGGCTGTATTAGCCTCAGCATCCTCCAACACCTTCTTCACCAAAGCATGGTCTGAGTTCAATACGATGTTGTAGCTGTCTGGCATCTGACCATAGAAGTTCATTCCTGCCTGGAACTGACTCATTGCCTTCATACGGCGCATATACTCGTTCTGAGTGATGAGCACTGGCTGGTTCTGCTCACCCAAAGCCTGAATCTCCACAAAGAACTCAGCCTTGTCGAGCTTAGGCATCTGAGAACGAAACACCTCTGTCAAGTTGTCAGACTGATCCTTTGTCAAATCTGTCTTCTTGGCATCTTCCTTCACGATGAGTCGGTCGATGATATCTGCATCCACACGGGTAAAGCGGCTCTTCTCCAACTTCTGCTCCAACATATTTACCATAGGTGTATCGAGCTGACCTTCCATCAGGAGCACAGAGTAACCCTTCTGCTTGGCAGCCTCAATGTAAGAGTACTGCTCCTCCTTGTTATTGGCATAGAGATATACCAGATTGCCATCCTTATCAGTCTGGTTGTCCTTGATCAGCGTCTTGTACTCCTCGTAAGTGAAGTACTTGCCCTCAACATCCTTCAGGAGTGCAAAGTCCTTGGCACGTTCGTAGAAGTCTTCCTGTGAAAGCATACCATAGTTGATGAAGAGCTTGAGGTCATCCCACTTCTCCTCGAATTCCTTGCGGTTCTCCTTGAAGATTGAACTCAGACGGTCTGCCACCTTCTTGGTGATATAGGTAGAAATCTTCTTCACGTTGCTGTCGCTCTGCAAGTAGCTGCGGCTCACGTTCAATGGGATGTCTGGTGAGTCGATAACACCATGCAGCAAGGTCAGGAACTCAGGAACGATGCCTTCTACCTGATCGGTAACGAATACCTGGTTGCAGTACAGCTGAATCTTGTTACGCTGCATGTCAATGCTGTTCTTAATGCGTGGGAAGTAGAGAATACCCGTCAGATTGAATGGGAAATCTACGTTCAGGTGAATCCAGAACAATGGGTCATCCTGCATTGGGTAGAGCGTATGATAGAACTTCTTGTAGTCCTCATCCTTCAGAGTGCTAGGAGTCTTGGTCCAGAGAGGCTCCACATTATTAATAATGTTATCCTCATCTGTCTCCACGTTCTTACCATCCTTCCACTCTGTCTTTTTGCCGAATGCCACAGGCACTGCCATAAACTTGCAGTACTTGTTCAGGAGTTCCTCGATCTTGTTCTTCTGGAGGAATTCCTTGCAGTCGTCAGCGATATGGAGGATGATGTCAGAACCACGCTCTGCCTTGTCTGCGTCCTCGATTTCGAAAGCAGGAGAGCCATCGCAGCTCCACTTTACAGCCTTGCTACCCTCTTTGTAGCTCTTGGTGATGATTTCCACCTTGCTGGCAACCATGAAAGAAGAATAGAAACCAAGTCCGAAGTGACCGATGATGGCATTGGCATTCTCCTTATACTTATCGAGGAAGTCGGTTACACCTGAGAATGCAATCTGGTTGATATATTTATCGATTTCCTCCTCAGTCATACCGATACCACGGTCGCTGATGGTCAGGGTACCAGCCTTCTCGTCGAGAGAGATACGCACTGTTGTGTCACCAATCTCACCCTTGAAGTCGCCCTGAGCTGCGAGGGTCTTCAACTTCTGTGTAGCATCTACAGCGTTGGAAACCATCTCACGGAGGAAGATGTCATGATCTGAATATAAGAATTTCTTAATGACAGGGAAAATGTTCTCTGTCGTTACACCGATATTACCTTTTTGTGCCATAATTATAATGTTTTATTTATATGTTTTACTTTATTTGTTTTTGCTATAGGTTAAACAAATAGCGTGCCAAAATGGGCGAAAAGGTCAAAATGGCAGAATTAATCTGACAAAACCATCATAACAAGAAATAAGCCTTAAGGGAAAAAATAAAAAGCCTTAAGGAAAAAAATATTTTCCCTTAAGGAAAAAAATAACTATCCTTAAGGGAAAATACTAAATGTGCAAAATGCCCTATTTACTAGCTTTCCCGGCATTAGCATTCATATTCCGAAATTTTATAACACCCTACAAGCTCGGACACCAATCTGAGATGGATGCTTCTGCATATAGGTATAAAGTGTCATCGGTTCATCAATCACTTTTTTGTGGATGCTGCTGGCATTAAGCAGATGCAATCCATCCTTATGCCAGGAAGCAATGCCGATATGCGTGGTGTCCAATCCCTTCTTTCGGGTTATCATCAGAAGGATGTCACCATCCTTGATGGTATTTCTGAAAAGCTGGTTGTTACGAATCTCCCCTTTCGGGATATAGCGATAGTGCTTGCCGTTGATGCTCTGCTCCAAAGCACGGATTCCAGACATCCACTGCGGATGAGCCGAAAGCATCTTGTAACTGGCCGGATGGGTGGACATCCAGTTTACGCTGATAGTCTGGACTGCTGTGAAGGGAGGATTATTCTGAATATCCTTCACGATGCCTTCCTTAACATTATCATCCACCCAGAGGGTGAAATAGTGCTGACGTTTTACATACGCAACCTCTCCGCCGATATAGCGCACGTGCTTCAGATGATTACAGAAAGCTGCGAAACTGGTTTCCTGATGCTTGGCACACATCGTCAGGGCGGTCACAATCTCCACATAGGTAGTACAATCCAGCTCCCTGGTATTCACCACGAGCTGCTCTTCCCGGGTTCTGTCCAGAGTGCCACCCACATAAGGGATTCCTACAAACTGCTTTCCAAACCACATCATCCAGTTGACAGGCTTCTTCTTCATCGCCTTTGCCTGCTGTAGCAAGGATACGATTCGCAGACTATCCTGGTGCTGATAAACCACGCCCGTCTTGGCAAAAGCAGGCATTACCATCAGGAATGCCGCTGCAAAAACTAAAAAACTGTGCTTTACTTTCATCATTTTATATTTTTATATTCTCGTTTCTTTCCAAAGTTCACACCCACATAAATGTTGAGCGATCCGAAAGAATTGTTGGTTGAGAAATGATCCTTGTGATAATTATACGAATGGATGACAGTACTGGCACCTGCATACCAGCGGTCGTTGTTCCATACCACTCCAAAACGGCCGACACCATCAAAGTTGAAATTCTTGAAGTTGAAGTTCTTCAGATCAAACTTATCCTTTTCGGGGTCTCCTGATTTAGAGTGATTGTAGGCAAGACCAACAGAGAGGGAGGCATTGAAGAGCCAGTTCTTGGCAAACACCCAGTTGTAGCCATATCCCACAGTGGCAGAATAATCGCTATACTTCACTTTCGAGAACATCAGACTGCTGTCAATTTTAGCCTTCAACTGCTGCTTGTTGTCCTGATTGAGCCGCTCATCCACTATGGCAGAAAGCTTATCCCAATCCACTTCCAGCTGATGCTGGGTATATCCCAGTCCTACCATCCATGAGCCAGCACTTTTCTTCTGTCTTGTACTTTGAGAGTAAGCTGCTGGATATGAGAACTTACGATGATTAAATATATAGTAAAGATTCAAGCCTTTAATACTACTCTTAAAACCATCGAAAGATACTCTTCTCAGAGCATCCGTATCAATATGATCACCCAGATCCATTCGCTGAATATGATAATCATTACCCGTCTGGCGCCAGAACAAATCTACGCCCAGCAAACTGCTATACAGACTCAGGTTGAACTCCTTCTTGCTGCTATGATTGCTCTTGGTATCGATATGCTTCAGGTCGATAGTATAACCCAGGAATACCCATCGCCATCCCAGATAAGGTCCCAGACGCCAGGAAGGATCAGGCGCAAAGGAGATTCGCTGCCCCTCCTTGCCATACAGGGTATATTCCTCGTAGGTATTGGTATTCTGCAGCATCACCGTATAATTGAAATGCTGCGGTTCTATATACCTTTCATCTATATTGGAGAATTCTCTAAAGAAGGTAGTGAAGGTCTTACCCAGCCGATGAAAGAAAGTGCGCTCATGACGGGCACGAATCAAGCTGTCCTGAGTATTACCCTTGAACATCGAAGAATTGAAAAGGGTCTTGATGAGAGAGGAGTCCTGTCTTACCGGGCATTCCAACGTATCTCGCTCCGCCGCCATCTGTGGCAGCAGAACGAGAAACAACAGTCCTAGTATTATTCCAATTTTTCTCATCACATTTAGGTTTTTCTTTCTAATTCTTCCAAAGCACGCGATCAAGCACCCAGTTTACCGGGGTAGCCGAAACGCTGGTGCAGGTACAGGTATTAATGCCCTGCAGATGCTCTATCACATTTCTGATGATAGGCAACTGAACATACGGTGGATTGGCAACGGTGATGCTCGATCTGCCCTCGCTCGTAATCAGCTCGATAGGCTGATAGGTAAAGACAGAGAAAGAGAGCGAACCCTTGTCACCAATCACCTCGATACAGTCTTCCTTGGCACTCTCATGTCCCACGAAGCACCAGCTGCCGCTCGCCGGAATACCACTTTCGAAGAAGAAACAGGCAGATACCGTATCCTCTGCATCATAAAGATGCGCACGGTTGGCAGGATAACCATGGGCACGGGTGATAACTCCAAAAAGATCCTGCAACAAGTCTATCTGATGAGGAGCCAGGTCGTAGAAATATCCTCCACCGGCAATATCCGGCTGCAATCTCCAAGGCATCTCCTTGCCACTCTTGGTGTCCAGATCACGTGGAGGCACAGAAAAGCGGACCTGTACATTGATGACATCACCAATAACACCACTTTTAATAATCTCCTTTACTTTTTGAAAATAAGGAAGATAACGACGGTAATATGCAACAAAACATGGCACCCCCGTCTGCTCGCTGATACGATTGATACGAATACAATCGCTATAGCTTGCCGCCAATGGTTTCTCGATATATACCGGTTTGCCGGCACGCATTGCCATAATGGCGAAGGTGGCATGCGATGATGGTGGCGTGGCGATATATATTGCATTCACATCTGGATCATCGATGAGTTCCTGTGCATCGGTGTACCATTTCCGTATATGATGACGCTCGGCATAACCACGAGCCTTTTTCTCGCTACGGCTCATCACCGCAACGACCTGCGACCCCTCTACCTCATTGAAGGCAGGTCCGCTCTTCTTCTCGGTTACTTCTCCGCAGCCGATAAATCCCCAATTTATCTGTTTCATCCTATTACTTTTATATTCTGATTTTACCTGAATATTGTTGATCCGGACACGATTATATACCAGAATCCGGCAGAGTGTATCTTGACCCAAGAGTGTATCTTGACCCAATAGATTCAGATGGCAGGCTTTTACTCTCCTGCCAGTGATTTATTGATTTCGTCGATATAGTCGAGTACTTCATCACGCCCCATCTTCTTCTCGCTACTAGTGATGAAGTAAGGAGGAAGTGCCTCCCAACGGTCCTCCAGAGCGTGCATCCACTTCTCGGCATTCATACGAGCCTTTACCGGACCCAACTTATCAGCCTTGGTAAAGACAATACAGAAAGGCACATTGCTTTCGCCCAACCAATCCACGAACTCACGGTCAATCTTCTGTTGCTCATGGCGCACATCAATCAGAACGAAGACATTCGCCAACTGTGGGCGCTGCAGGATATAACTGCTGATCATCTGCTCCAACTGCTTCTGCACAGTCTTCGAACGCTTGGCGAAGCCATAGCCAGGAAGGTCAACCAGATACCATTCATTATTGATGATAAAATGATTGATAAGCAATGTCTTACCCGGCGTAGCTGAAGTTTTAGCCAAACCCTTATGATTGCAAAGCATATTGATCAGGCTCGATTTGCCTACATTACTACGGCCGATAAAAGCATACTCAGCCTTATTATCTTTTGGACACATGCTCACGCGTGGAGCAGATATCGTAAATTCTGATTTCTTGATTTCCATTCTTTCTATTTTCTTTTATAATTATTATTATAGGCAGCCCACGAACTAATCATAAAGTTCAATACCCAACCGCTCAAAGCTCAATGCCTAGAGCATCTCTGACAGTTCCAGCCACCTCATTTCCTTCTCGTCAAGTTCATCCTTGATTTCCGGCAGACGCTTGCTCTTTTCGGTCAATTCCTCTACCGACAGGGTACCGCTACAAAGGGCTTCTTCCAACTTTTTCTGCTCGTCGGTAAGTTTCTCTATTTCCTGGGTCAGCTGTTCATATTCACGCTTCTCCTTATAGCTCATCTTACGCTTGTTTTCAAAGTTGGCATCACGCTTGGCAGTGCCGGCACCATCGTTGGCAACCGTATTGTTATTGCCTGCGTTTTTAGCCGTAACAGCAGCTTTTTCAGCTTCATCCTTCTCCTGCAACCAGCTCCAGTCTCTATACTGGGTATAGTTGCCAGGGAAATCCTGAATTTCGCCTTCGCCCTTGAATACCAGGAGATGATCTACCACCTTGTCCATAAAGTAACGGTCGTGACTCACTACGATCACGCAACCTGCGAAATCCTGCAAATACTCTTCCAACACCTGCAAGGTCTGGATATCGAGGTCATTGGTTGGCTCATCGAGTACCAGGAAGTTGGGATTTCTCATCAGCACCGTACAGAGATAGAGCTTGCGCTTCTCGCCACCACTCAACTTATACACATAGTTGTGCTGTTCCTCAGGAGTAAAGAGGAAGAACTGCAGGAACTGCGAAGCCGTCATGTGCTTGCCGTTGCCCAGATCGATATAGTCGGCAATCTCCGTGATGACATCTATCACCTTCTGGTCTTCCCTGAACTTGAGTCCCTCCTGCGAGAAATACCCGAAGCGCACAGTCTCTCCAATATCAAACTTACCGCTATCCGGCTGCACCTCGCCCAGGAGCATTTTGATGAAAGTAGTTTTTCCCGTACCATTATTACCTACGATACCCATCTTCTCAAATCGGGCAAAGTTGTAGTAGAAGTTATCGAGAATCATCTTCTTCTTTCCTCTGTCATCGAAAGCCTTGCTCACATACTGGCATTCGAAGATTTTCGAACCAATATATACGGTAGAAGCCTTCAATCTTACCTGACGGTCTTCGATGCGCTGCTTGGCTACCTTCTCCAACTCATAGAAAGCATCCTCACGATATTTCGCCTTATGACCTCGAGCCTGAGGCTGACGACGCATCCAGTCCAGCTCTCTGCGATAGAGATTCTTGGAATGCTGGATTTCTGCACGCAGATTATCCATACGCTCCTGGCGCTTTTCCAGATAGTAAGCATAGTTTCCACGATAGGTGTAGATGGTCTTGTCATCGAGCTCCAGGATGGTATTACATACCTTATCAAGGAAGAAACGGTCGTGCGTAACCATGAAGATGGTTTTGTTACCTCGATTCAGATAACCCTCCAGCCACTCTATCATCTCCAGGTCGAGGTGATTGGTAGGCTCATCGAGCATCAGGAAGTCAGGCTCATCTATCAGCACATTGGCGAGTGCCACACGCTTCTGCTGTCCTCCACTCAGCTGTCCCATCGGCTGGTCCATATTGGTGATATGCAACTGTGTGAGGATCTGCTTTGCCTTGAGCACCTTTTCCGGATCATCCTCATGATTGAAGCAAGCTTCCAGCACGCTTTCCTCCGGATCAAACTTAGGAGATTGTTCCAGATAGCCCACTTTCAAGTCGCGTCGATAGATGATATCACCACTCTCATGCCCCTCCTTATCCATGAGCACCGACATCAATGTAGATTTACCCGTGCCATTGCGTGCCACGAGTCCCACTTTCTGTCCTTCTGCTATAGAGAAGGATATTTTATCAAAAAGAACCTCTGCTCCAAAGCGTTTGGTGAGGTTTTGAACGTCTAAATACGGTATTTGACTTGCCATTTTCGTTATTTTTGTGCAAAGTTACAGAAAAAATTTGGCAGAAACAAATTTTTTGCTTATCTTTGCACTCGAAAAGTTCAAATACATATAGTGTTTCCATTGTAGAAACGCTACATTTCATAGAAAAATCATATAATATACAATATATAATAATGTATAGCAAAGACGAATTATCAGCAAAAAGTGTCGTTCAACTGAAGGACCTTGCAAAAGAAATTGGCGTCAAGATTAAATCTGGCGACAATAAGGAAACGATTATCTATACGATTCTTGATGCTTTGGCAGAGGCATCAGCAGATGGTGCTGCGCAGAAGCGTAAACGCACACGCATCGCCAGCAAGAAAGAAGATCGAGTATATTCTGTTCATGGAATCGAGGGCGAAAACTTCGATGTTATGAAAAACCAGGTTAACGGCCCTGCCGCTACTGATACAACCACTGAAGGAGAGACTCCACAAGCTACCCCTGCATTCGTTGATCCACTGGCTGCTTTTCCTAAGCACAGAGGACGCAAGAGTAAGGCAGAACTGGAAGCCATTGCGGCTGCCAAGGCGGCTGCCATCAAAATGCAGCAGGAAGCAATGAAGAATGCAGAAAACACTGCTGAGCAACCTACTGAAGATGCAGATCTGGCAGAAAATCCAACAGAACAGGCTACTGTTTCTGAGGAAGAAGCTATGGCTACAGCTCTGGCAAACAAAGAGCAGCCAACAGAAGAAGCTCCCGTATCTGACAACCAGGAGGCAGAGATTCCAGAGGCGCAGTTTACTGCCAACGGTTCAGGCAATGACAACAGTGAGTTGATTGCCATACTTCAGGCTAAGATGAATGCTCACAACGAGAACAATACTCCTGCAGAACCAAAAGAAAGCAATACTCCAAAACATACTCCAGAGCCAGCTGTAGCCGAGACTACACCAGATGGTGTCTGGGCAGGCGACCCGGGCGATGGCACCGATTTCATCACCGTGGTAGATTTACCTATCGAGGATCAGGCTGCCATGCCTACATACGATATCTTCGACCGTCCGATGACTCCGGCAGCAACAGCAGCTCCAGCACAAGCCCCTAAAGAGGTAAGTCAGGAACCAGAATATGATTTTACTGACATCATCTCTGCCAATGGTGTACTCGAAGTACTCTCTGATGGATATGGTTTCCTTCGCAGCAGCGATTTCAACTATCTCTCATCTCCAGATGATATCTACGTAGCTACCAATTTCGTGAAGCGCTACGGATTGAAGACAGGTGATGTCATCCAGTGCCACGTTCGTCCACCACATGAAGGCGAAAAGTACTTCCCACTCACCAGCATTGACAAGATCAATGGTCGTGACCCATCGGATATAAGAGACCGTGTTCCATTCGAGCATCTCACCCCACTCTTCCCTAACGAAAAGTTCGAGCTCTGCGGCGACCGCCGTACCACCAACCTGAGTACCCGCGTAGTAGATCTCTTCTCACCTATCGGTAAGGGACAGCGTGCACTCATCGTGGCTCAGCCTAAGACCGGTAAGACCATCCTGATGAAGGATATCGCCAATGCCATCGCAGCCAACCATCCAGAGGCATACCTGATGATGCTGCTCATCGACGAGCGTCCTGAGGAGGTTACCGATATGGCTCGCACCGTGAATGCCGATGTTATCGCATCTACCTTCGACGAGCCAGCCGAGCGCCACGTGAAGATTGCCGGCATCGTTCTGGAGAAGGCAAAGCGTATGGTTGAGTGCGGTCATGATGTTGTCATCTTCCTCGACTCTATCACACGTCTGGCACGTGCCTATAATACAGTAGCCCCTGCATCTGGTAAGGTGTTGACGGGTGGTGTGGATGCCAACGCATTGCAGAAGCCTAAGCGTTTCTTCGGTGCAGCCCGTAATATCGAGGGCGGCGGTTCGCTCACCATCATCGCTACTGCCCTCATTGATACAGGTAGTAAGATGGATGAGGTTATCTTCGAGGAGTTCAAGGGTACAGGTAACATGGAGTTGCAGCTCGACCGCTCACTCAGCAATAAGCGTATCTTCCCTGCAGTCAACCTTGTGGCTTCTTCTACCCGTCGCGACGATCTCTTACAGGATAAGACAACCCTCGACCGTATGTGGATTCTCCGCAAGTTCATTTCAGATATGAACCCTATCGAGGCGATGAACACCATCCACAAGAGTATGCAGCATACCCGCAACAACGAAGAGTTCCTCATTTCCATGAACTCATAACGATAAATATCACACAAAAAAGAGTCCAGTAAGTCCATTCATACTTACTGGACTTTTTCTTTCTATTTAATAGGTAAAACAGCACATCCCTGTACAAAAAAAGCTATATTGCTGATACGGCATACAAGCATGACAGCAATACGGGGAATATACTATAAAAATGTCATTTTCATCACATATTTGAAGTAGTTGATACAGGTCAAAAAACACTGATTGCATTTATATTTCTTAGCATAAAATGCCGTTATTTGACAAAAAAGTGTTAACTTTGCACTCGTATTTAAGGAATAACAGTAACAAAAATTAAAAAAGATTTAAAGATTATGATGACTATTTTTACAATGGCAGTAGCCGCAGTTATGTTTTCAGGTATGGTACTTTGCATGGGTATGTTCTTGAGAGACGTAATCAACTCAATCCCGGAAATGACTAATATGAGCCACTCTGTTAGTTTGAGCAAGTAAAAATAGAAATCTCTATTATATTTACAGTGAGAGAGATTTAAATATGAGAAAGGGCAAGATCCATTTTTGGAGCTTGCCCTTCTTGCTTTCTAGTTCTTCATTAATATTCCATAGAGAAGGTGATGCCTCTTCTCATCATATCCTTCACGGTTGGCTTCAATCGGGTCAGGAATCCCTCCCATGAACGGTTCTTCTGGAAACTCCAGCCTGCCTCAGCCAAAGCCAGCGAACGAGGATAAGCCTGATAGTAGATACGTTCAGGCGAATTGATACACTCGCTCCAAAGGGTTCCGGCTACACCGAAGAGATTGTTCTTCTCAAACTCCTCGCCCATACCCCAGGCAGGATCCAGGCTATAGGCTGCCTTCAGAGATGTAACAGGCATACCCCAGTTTACCTCAGGCATATCGCCCTTTGCCATCGGATAATCAAAATAGCAATGCTCTCCAGGACAAAGCAGGATACGGGCATTGTTCTCAACAGCCGCTACCAATGCTTCCTTTGTCAAACCGGCACGCCAGGCAAAGGTAACACAACCAGGCTGTATCTTCTTGAAATCGGTCTCATACCAGAACATTGGAGTCTTGTGATACTGGGTACGAAGCAGTTCTATCACCTTGTCAAAGAGATACCCCTGCAACTTCCAGTTCTCAGAACGGTCGGTTGTGGTAATACCCAGCTTCTTCTTCAAAGCCTGGCACTTAGGACAGTAGGTCCAGCAGTCGAGCGCAGGATTTCCTGCCTCATCACCACCCAGATGGATGTATTCAGAAGGAAAGATATCTGCCAACTCCTTGAATACATTACCCAGGAACTCGTAAGTGAAGTCATTACCCGGACAAAGCAACTCATCCGATACACCGCAGGTGGTACGGATAGGTTTCTGAACACCCTGACAGGTCAACTCCGGATAAACACTGATGGCAGCTACCTCGTGACCCGGCATCTCAATCTCAGGAACCACCTGGATATGATACTTGGCACAATATGCCACGAAGTCGCGCATCTGCTCCTGGGTATAATAGCCCTTGATAGGCATTAGCATATCGTCCATTCCCCATCGACTGCTCGCCTCGGCAGTGAGTCTAGGATATTTCTTGATTTCGATGGTCCAAGCCTGGTCATCTACGAGATGGAGATGAAGCATATTCAGCTTATAGCGGGCCATCTCCGGAACAAAAGCCTTCAGATCCTCGTATGGAACGAAGATACGGCAAGGATCCACCATCAACTCTCTCACATGGGTGCGAGGCTGGTCTTTCAATGTCAGCTGCGGGATGGCATCACAACCTACCTTAGCGGCATCGCCGCGGAGCAACTGGTCGAAAGTCATCAATCCATAGAAGACACCAGCAGCTGTCTTACCCTTGATTACTACTCCCTTCTGCTGCACATCCAGGGTATAAGCCTCATTGTCTGCCAGCGTCTCATCCAGGGCAAGCGTCATAGTGAGCTGTCCGCCCTTTTTCAAATCCTTATGCTGCAGCTCTACTCGCTCCTTCAGGATTCTCTCGGCATGTTCCTGCTCATTGGCAAGACCATCGGCAGCTACGATCTTCCAGTTTCCTGCCACCTGCAAAGGTGCCGCCTTGGCATTTACTTTCAGGTCCATCGGAGTAGGAATCAGACAAGCCTCAGGATTGCAGACTTCTCTCGCCTGCTTCACCTCACCGAAGAAGTGGTTCCATCCCGGTGCCTTGCGATAGAGTTTTTCGCTACCTCTTGGCATCACCAGTTTCACGTCTCGCATATTCATGCCCGAAAAAGCAGTAGAAGCTGCCTTTGGCGGAATCTTGGAATTCACCTTGATGACCTTTACGCCTTCCAGATTGGCAAAGGCAAACTCTCCTAACTCCGGCGTTCCGTCTATCGTGATACTTTTCAATGCCTTACAACCAGAAAAGGCTGCAGCTCCCACTTTCGTCACGCTCTTAGGAATCACTACATCCTGCAGATTGTCGCAGGCAAAGAAAGCCTGACTACCAATCTCCTGCAACTGGTTTGGCAGGATGATGCTCTGCAGATGATGACGGGAATGGAAGGCATTCTTTGGAAGAACAGGACAGGTAGCTTCGCTCAAGTCCAGAGTTCTCAATTGCCAGCACAAGTCACGAAGCTGTCGGAAATCCGAATTTCTCGTGGTTGTTAATGTTCCTGTCAATTTCAGGTTAATAGCAGCCGATTTTTTCTCAGCATTGAGATCCTTCATATTGGCGACGGTTTGCGCCGACAACGAGGTTGCTAACAATGCAAAAACTGCAAAAGACATCATTTTTCTCATACACTAATGGTTTTTAAAGGTTTATATACTATTATTCAAATTAATATTAAACAAAATTGATATGCTTGCCCTTTTCTACTAACTCAGCATTCAGGACATCTATGTCTTTCCACTTTTCCCAGTCAGGGTTCTGCTCAGCAAGTCCCACAACATCAGCCCCATAGGTAAAGAGCCGCTCTATCATCGCTCCATAGGTAAGATGATCGATCTTCTCTATCGGATGCAGGATGATCGATTCCTCGAAACTAGCCTTCTTCTCGCTTCGGATTTCCACCAGCAGCTTTGCCTGAAGCAATTCCTTCACGGCGTGATTGATGATCTGCTGCGGAATCTTCGTCATCTCATGGATATCCTTCGGTGTATATGCCTGCTCACCATCATTGAAGCGATGACACACCTGATGCATCACCACGACACAGACCTTGATACGCTGTTCCAACTTCACATGATCATACTTCAAGTCTAAGTCATAATGATGCAGGTTCTGGTTGGTATAGCAGAGCAAGGCACCGAATACTACGATTGCCCACGAAATCTGGAGCCACAGAAGGAACAGCGGAATGGCAGCAAGCGAACCATAGATTACGTTATAGCTCGAAAGGAATACCTGCAGATAAATATATCCATACTGCAATGCCGTCATGCTGATGCCCGCCAGAAGCGAAGGCACCAAAGTACTGCGAAACCGTATATACGTATTAGGAATCACGCAATAGCAGAACACAAAGAAAAGAAACATCGGCACAAATGCAGCTACATGCAGGATGAAAGCCGGGATAGTCTCCCCCATATCAGCAATCCTATCCACATCATCTATCACATTCACCGTCCAAACATTAAAGAAAGAGGCGAAGAGAATCATCATACCCAGTCCGAAAAGAATGGTAGGATATTCAGTCACAATCTGCTTCCACGAACGCTCACCCGTATGCCAGATGTCATCAAAGGTGAGTTCAATCTTCTGCATCAGCGAGATGATGGTATAAAGAAACATCACGATACCCGTACCGATGATATAGTTGCTCTGAGTGTTCTCGATATAATTGTGAACGAAATTCACGATGGTCTGAGCCACAATGGGTTGCGCTTCGAAAGTGGTAGATAGCCACGACTCCAGCATAGCCGTATAACCGAAACCGCGGGCTATGACAAACATCATCGCCATGAATGGGATTAATGCCATAAACGAGGCAAAGGTCAAAGCCGCCACATCCCTGGCCCACATATCCTTGATATAGAAGATACGACCTGCGAGCATCCCCATCTTGAGCCAAGATTTCATCTTGCCTCGAAAATCCTGGATATTCGAAGAATTCAACTCCCTGATATCCTCGTAGAAACCTACTATTTTATCTATCAATCCCATACACTCCGGTTTTTGTTATCAAGCAACAAATCCCCTCACAACACCTCAAAGATGCCGTGAAGGGATTTGTCTTAGTATTTTGCTGATCAGATTCTACTACTCTTTAGTAGAACTTGAAGTAGTTGCAAGCATTGTTGTAAGAGATATCCTCTACCATGCGAGAGAGGCTCTCCATGTCGTTAGGAAGCAAGCCCTTCTCTACATCATTGCCGAGAAGGTTGCAGAGCAAACGACGGAAATACTCGTGACGTGGGTAGCTGAGGAACGAACGTGAGTCGGTCAACATACCTACGAAACGGCTCAAGAGACCCAATACTGAGAGTGCATTCATCTGACGGGTCATACCATCGAGCTGATCGTTGAACCACCAGCCTGAACCGAACTGGATCTTACCTGGGCAAGAACCGTCCTGGAAGTTACCAAGCATGGTAGCGATTACCTCGTTGGCACATGGGTTCAAGGTATAGAGGATGGTACGTGTCAACTTACCCTCCATATTCAACTCATTGAGGAAGTTGCTCATAGCCTTAGCGGTAGTAAACTCACCGATAGAGTCGAAACCGGTATCAGCACCGAGCTTGTTGTACATCAATGTATTGTTATCGCGGATAGCACCATAGTGGAACTGCTGAGTCCAGTCGGCTGCGTGATCCATCTCAGCGCAAACCTTCAGGAAGGCATGCTTATACTGGCGGATCTCGAGTGCAGAGAGCTGCTGACCGCGCATTGCCTTTGCAAAGATAGTCTCAATCTGAGAATCTGTATATGGCTCATCATAGAACTCCTCGATACCGTGGTCGCTCAACTTACAGCCATTCTCGGTAAAGAAGTCGTGACGCTTCTGCAAAGCATCAACCATATCCTGGAAAGTAGTGAGGGTAACACCAGCTACCTCGCCCAACTTGTTCATATACTCAGCGAAATCAGGCTTCTCGATGTTCATCGCCTTGTCAGGACGCCAAGCTGGAATCATCTTGATCTCGAAACCACTCTCACGTGTCTGCTTGTGGTAACGGAGATCATCGATAGGATCATCTGTTGTACAGACGCACTCTACATTATAGTGACGCATGAAGCCACGAGCAGTAAACTCAGGCTGCTGCAACTTCTCGTTACACTCGTCGTAGATTTCACGTGCAGTCTTAGGGCTCAACTGCTTGTTGATACCGAAAGCTGTCTTGAGCTCCAGGTGTGTCCAGTGATAAAGAGGGTTACGGAAAGTATATGGTACAGTCTCTGCCCATTTCTCGAACTTCTCCCAGTCGCTGGTGTCAGTACCTGTGCAGAAACGCTCATCTACACCATTGGTACGCATAGCACGCCACTTGTAGTGGTCACCACCGAGCCAGAGTTCTGTAATGCTCTTGAACTTGTGATCATTCGCAACCATCTCAGGGATGAGGTGGCAGTGATAATCGATGATTGGCATCTTAGCCGCATGATTGTGGAAAAGGTCCTGCGCTGTCTTGGTATCAAGCAGGAAGTTTTCATCCATAAATTGCTTCATAACTGTATAGTAGTTTTTAAATGTTTATTTATTTAATAATACTAATGATGACGCAAAGATACAATAAATATCCCAAAAAGAAATCGTTTAAGGGAAATATTTTTAATTATTTCACTTAAACGATTACGTTATGCGTATTTTATACGATAATTCTGGTCTTATGATAGTTCTCTCTGAACTCACTTGGCGAGCACCCCTTCTTCTTCTTGAAGATGCGATTGAAGTTACTGAGGTTATTGAAACCGCAGTCGAACCCGATTTCGCTGATGCTTTTTGCAGTATCCACCAGCATCCTGGCAGCATAGCCCAGACGGAGGTCGATGATATACTCTGAGATGTTTCTACCCGTATGGAGCTTGAAGAATCTGCTGAAGGCACTCGAGCTCATACCCGCCAGCGAAGCGAGATCCGGCAAACGGAGTTCATCCATATAGTTCTTCGAGATATAGTTCTTTACCTTCAGAATACGTCGGCTGTCATCCTCCACCGCTACCTTGGCATAGCTGCTCGATGCCAAAGTTCGCGCATTCTCACACTTCGACAGTTCATAAAGAATAGTGAGAAACTGCTGCACGGCATAAAAGCCATCCTTTACAGTACTCAGAGTATCCAGCAATTGATATACCTTCATAATCGCCTTCAGAGGAAAAGAAAGTCCCTTCTTTGCCTCCTGCATCATACGGGTAATGCTGGCATACGGATTTCTGCCGAAGAGAGTCTCCTCACCCATACTGAAATCAAACTGGATGGTAATCTCACGGATGTCTTCACTGCGACAGACGTTCTGTTCCCATACGTGTTCCAGATCAGGCGATGTGATGAGACAGAGGTCAAAGTCGCCAATTACCTCCTGAGAATCACCCACAATACGCTTTACCCCCGCCGCATTCTCCACAAAATTGAGTTCGAACACCGAATGATTGTGTATCGGATAGGTAAACTCCTTCTTGTGCCTGTCGGCAATGTAAAGCACATCCTTACCCATCAGCGGGGTAATCTCATGTATGATTCTTCTGTCTTCTGCCATAATGTATAGTGATTAATTATCAGTGATTAGTTATCAATGATTATTGTAGCTTGTAATAATCAATAATAACTAAATCACTAATCAATATATTAAATATTCAAAGTTCTGAGGATTTCACTCATTTTCTGCTTGGTAGCGATACGGGTAGGAACCAGCGGCAGGCGCAGCTCGTTCTCGATAAAGCCCATATCATTGAGCAATGCCTTCACACCGGCAGGATTACCATCTACGAAGAGAAGACTGTAAAGCTCAGTGAAGGAATGATGAATCTTGCGGGCTGGCTCGTACTCACCACGGAACTCCAGACGGATCATTCTGCTGAATGCCTTTGGCAGAGCATTACCGATGACAGAAATCACACCGGCAGCACCACTCGCAATCATAGAGAAGGTAAGGGCATCATCACCGCTGATGACTTCGAAATTGTCCGGCTTGTTCTTGATAATCTCATCTACCTGCTCCAGACTACCACTCGCCTCCTTCACGGCTACCACATTAGGGAAGTCGCGGGCAATGCGGCAGGTGGTTTCTGGCTTCATATTGATACCAGTTCTGCCAGGTACATTATAAAGTACGATAGGCAGCGGACTAACCTGTGCAATTGCCTTGAAGTGCTGATACAAACCTTCCTGTGATGGCTTGTTATAATAAGGACAGATGCTGAGGATGCCATCGATGCCGCTCCAGTTGGTATTCTTGATTTCCTCTACAACAGCTGCAGTATTGTTGCCGCCACAATATTTCAATATCTTGACGCGACCCTTGTTCACGTCTTTCACCAATTCTGTAATCTTGTCTTTCTCTTCCTGAGTCAGGCAAGGAGCCTCACCAGTTGTTGCAAGGATGCAAAGGAAGTCTGCACCATTGTCAATTTGGAACTCTACCAATCGCTTGAGCGACTGATAATCTACCGAACCATCGGCCTTAAAAGGAGTAATGAGGGCAACACCAAGGCCCCTAAATATATTCTGTGCCATAATCTAAATAAACAAAATCGTTGGCAAAAGTACACAATTATTAGCATATTGCAAAATAAAATCGCACTTTTCTTTCAAGATTGTATCATTTTTGAAAATATTCTGTATTATTATACCATATTTCACGTTTTTTTAGTAACTTTGCAGTCGTTTTAAGTGAAAAGCAATGAGATATTTTATATTCTTTGGTTACGACGGAACCAACTATCACGGCTGGCAGATTCAGCCCAATGCCAATTCGGTGCAGCAGGAGTTGCAGCGTGCCCTCTCCATCCTCCTCAGAAAAGAGATTGAAGTGGTAGGTGCAGGAAGAACAGACACCGGCGTGCATGCCCGAAACATGACAGCGCATTTTGACTGGAATCCGGAAGAGAAAGTTTCGGAAGAGAAAGTTTCGAAAGAAAGAATCCCGATGGCCCTCGACCAGCTGGTGTATCGTCTGAACAGAATCCTGCCTCGCGACATCGCCGTCTATGAAGTGCGGGAAGTTCATCCTGAGATGCACGCCCGCTTCTCAGCCACCTCGCGTACCTATCATTATTATATACATACCCGGAAGGATCCTTTCGAGCGCCATTATTCCCTGCAGATGAACTACCCCCTCGATTTCGAAAAGATGAACGAGGCGGCAAAGTATTTCCTGCAGCACGAAGACTACGCTGCCTTCTGCAAGGCAGGTGGTGACAACAAGACTACCATCTGCCATGTGTCGGCTGCCCGATGGGTTCAGACCTCCCCTACTACCTGGTATTTCGAGATTACCGCCAACCGTTTCCTCCGAAACATGGTGCGTGCCGTAGTGGGTACCCTCATTGATGTAGGCAGGGGCAAAATTACGATGGAACAGTTTCTCGACATCCTGCACAACGGAAGCCGCAGTGATGCGGGCGAAAGCATGCCAGGCAACGCATTGTTCCTGGAAGACGTGGGGTACAACGAACTTTGAACTTTGAACTTTATGATTGGCAATAATCCTATAAGTTGCAAGACAAGCCATATCATAAAGTTCAAAGTAATCTCAAAGTTCAAAGTAAAAGTAATCATAAAGTTCAATGGTCAAAGTTCAATGGTCAAAGTAAAAGTAATATGTGGTTAGTATTAGCATTTCTCTCAGCAGCGCTGCTGGGATTCTATGATGCCTTCAAGAAGAAGGCACTTTCAGGTAACGCAGTGATTCCCGTGCTCTTTCTGAACACGCTTTTCTCATCGCTCATCTTCCTGCCGTTCATCATCATGAGCTATACAGGAAATACGCTGGATGGAACGATGTTCCATGTTGCTGAAGGCGGATGGGAAGTTCACAAGTACATCGTGCTCAAAAGTTTCATCGTATTGAGCAGTTGGATTTTCGGTTATTTCGGCATGAAGCATCTGCCGCTCACCATCGTGGGACCTATCAATGCCACCCGTCCGGTGATGACGCTCGTGGGTGCCCTGCTGGTTTACGGTGAGGTACTCAACCTCTACCAGTGGATTGGTGTCATCCTTGCCATCATCTCCTTTGCCATGCTTTCGCGCAGCGGAAAGAAAGAGGGCATCGACTTCAAGCACAACAAATGGATCTACTTCATCGTACTGGCTGCTGTGCTCGGTGCCGTGAGTGGTCTCTACGATAAGTATCTGATGGCTCCACCTGAGAATGGCGGCGTGGGATTGGATAGAATGATCGTACAGAGCTGGTACAATATCTACCAGTGCTTCCTCATGGGAGCTATGCTCCTGATGATCTGGTGGCCAACGAAGAAGAACTCCACCCCATTCCATTGGCACTGGAGCATCATCTTCATCAGCATCTTCCTCTCGGCTGCCGACTTCGTATATTTCTATGCGCTCAGCCTACCGGGTGCCATGATCAGTATCGTGAGCATGATCCGCCGTGGTTCGGTCATCGTCAGCTTCCTCTTCGGTGCAGCCATCTTCCATGAGAAGAACCTCAAGGCGAAGTTCGTGGATCTCCTCCTCGTCTTGCTCGGAATGCTCTTCCTCTATTTCGGAACAAAGTAATCAGCATAGCATACGAATCTTTCTGCAAAGAAAGCAACAAGCATAAAAAAGTCTTGCAAGCCAATGTGCCTGCAAGACTTTTTTATGTTTTTACCAGATATGTGCACGCTTGTTCTTAGGAACAAAGAGCTTGTCGCCCTTCTTGATGTTGAATGCCTTATACCATGAATCCACCATTGGGAGGGCACCGTTCACACGAGCCTCGTTTGGAGAGTGAACATCCACGGTCATCAGATACTGCAGGTACTCAGGACGGGCATTGCCTGCCCATACACGTGCCCATGCCAAGAAGAAGCGCTGTTCTGGAGTAAATCCATCCTTCACACCCAACTTCTCTGTCTTCATCACATTCTGAAGTGCACGGAAAGCGATGTTCAAACCACCATTGTCACCGATGTTCTCACCCAGGGTCATCTGGCCGTTTACCTTCTTGCCAGCCAACTCAATCTTGTTGAAATGGTCAACCAGGATCTTGGTGCGAGACTCGAAGTTCTTCTTGTCAGCAGCAGTCCACCAGTTGTGCTGATTACCGGTCTTGTCAAACTGGCTGCCCTGATCGTCAAAGCCATGACTCATCTCATGACCGATTACACCACCGATACCACCATAGTTCATCGCATCATCGGCTGTCGGGTCGAAGAATGGAGGCTGGAGAATAGCTGCAGGGAAGCAGATCTCGTTGGTAGTTGGGTTATAATAAGCATTGATAGTCTGAGGAGTCATTCCCCACTCAGTCTTATCTACCGGCTTGTTCACCTTGCGGGCGATGGCATCCTTGGTAAAGAACTCAGAGATATTGGCCATATTCTCGTAGAGAGAGAGGCTGTCATCTACCTGCAATCCGCTATAATCCTTCCACTTGTCAGGATAACCAATCTTGATGATGAAGTTTTCCAGCTTGTCCTTAGCCTGTGCCTTGGTAGCAGCACTCATCCAGGTAGCCTCGTCGATACGCTGTGCAAGGGCGGTCTGGAGATTGTGAACCAATTCGAGCATACGCTTCTTGCTGCTCTCCGGGAAGTACTTCTCTACATAAATCTTTCCGATAGCCTCACCCAACACGCCGCTCACGGTACTTACGGCACGCTTCCAGCGAGGACGGTCCTGCTGAACACCGCTCATTACCTTGCTCAACTCAAAGGATACGGCACGGAAATCATCGCTCAATACGCTGGTTGCACCAGAAATCACCTTGATCTCTGCGTATGTCTTCAGATCATCCAGAGAGGTCTCTGCGAGAATCTTCTCAACCTCGTGGATTGGTTCAGGCTGACCCACGCAAATTTCCTTGAAAGCAGGGAAACCGGATGCCAGGAACACATTGCCCCAGTCGATACCAGGATAATCGAGCACGAGCTGGTTGTAGGTCATCTTGTGATAGTTCTTGTCGATGTCGCGGAGCTGTACCTGACTATAGCTTGCCTTAGCGATGCGGGTCTCTATAGCCATCACTGCCTCCATCTTCTTCTGGGCGGTAGCCTCGTCGTTGCCTACCATCTGGAAGAGTTTCTTCATATAAGCCTTGTATGCATCACGAATCTTCTTGGTCTGCTCGTCATCGTTTACATAGTAATCGCGTACACCAAGACCAAGACCACTCTGTCCTACCTCAACGAGGTTGTTAGCGGCATCACGAAGGTCGGCGCCCACACCGATGCCATACATCATGGTACTCTCGCCACGGAAATCGAGCTGAGCGGTAACGAGCTGATACTCTCTGCGGTCCTTGATGGCTGCAATGCGGTCAAGAGTTGGCTTGATAGGTGCCCATCCCTCCTTGTTCAGGCGAACGCTGTCCATACGGAGGTTGTAGAGCGAACCGATCTTCTGTCCGAGTGAACCCTTCTGCTGTGGCTTGGATGCATACTCAAGGATGATGTCCTGGATGCGCTTCTGGTTCTGCTCAAAGAGGTCGGTGAAAGCACCATTGTCGGTATGCTCGGCGTCGAGTGGATGATTCTTCATCCAGTTGCCTGCGGCATAGCGATAGAAATCATTACCCGGCTTGATAGTCAAGTCCATATTGGCCTTGTCAATACCGGAACCCAACTTCTCCTGCTGGGCAAAAGCTGTTGTTGCACTGAGCAACAATGCTGCGAATAATACTTTTGTTTTCATTATTGTTTGTATTTAACTGTTTCTTTTTTTATAAGGGTGAGACCTGCAAATGTCAGGGCACCATTCAGCATCAGAAGCTCATAGCCGAACTTATAACCCGTAAACTGCGAGGTAAGGGTATCGATGGCGAAGCAGATGAGCGGACTGGCGAGGCAGACCCATGGCGACCAGCGGTCGTTTATCTGCCGCTTGGTGAGCAGACTGAAGGCAAACAAGCCCAGCAGCGGACCATAGGTATAAGAGCAGAGGATGTAGATAGCATCTATCACACTCGTAGAATTGATTGCCTTGAAAGCGATGATGAAGAGCATGAAGATGAAAGCCACCAGCAGATGCATACGCTTGCGAAGCTTCACATCATCCTTCTTGCCCAGAATATCCACACAGAGACTCGTAGTAATCGCGGTCAATGCCGAATCGGCACTAGAAAAGCTCGCCGCCACAATACCGATGGTGAACAAAACCACTACCATAGTTCCCATCGCTCCCGATGCTGCAAACATCGGCAACAGATCATCCGGAGCCTGCGGCAGCGCTACGCCCTGCTTCTGAGCCAGCATCATCAGCAACACACCCAGACTCAGGAAAAGCAGATTGGCAGGCACAAAGGCGAAACCATAGGTACAGACATCCTTCTGAGCCTCGCGAAGCGACTTGCAGGTAAGATTCTTCTGCATCATATCCTGATCTAATCCCGTCATCACGATTACCACGAACACGCCGCTCAGGAACTGTTTCCAGAAATTCTGCTTCGACATCCAGTCGTCAAAGACGAAGATGCGCGAATGACTGTCGTGGGCGATTGCCGTGATAGCCTCAGACGGCGTCATTCCCAAAGCTGCTACCACATGATAGATAATCAGGATGAGCGCAGCAAACATGCAGGTAGTCTGGAAGGAATCCGTCCACACCAGCGTCTTGATGCCACCCTTACGGGTATAGAGCCAGATGAGCATCACCATCATAGGTACCGTCACCCAGAACGGAACTCCCACTCCATCGAGCACGAACCGCTGCAACAGAATGCAGACCACGAAAAAGCGGACTGCCGCTCCCGTCATCTTCGACAACAGAAAGAACGAAGCACCCGTCTTGTAGGAACGTTCGCCCAATCGCTGCTGCAGATAGCTGTAGATGGTGGTGAGATTATACCGGTAGTAGATAGGCAGCAGGAGAAAACCTACCAGAAAGTAGCCCAGGATAAAGCCGATGCACATCTGCAGATAGGTCATATCAGTCTTCATCACCATACCCGGCACACTCACGAAGGTGATGCCCGATATAGAGGCGCCCACCATTCCGAAAGCCACCATATACCATGGCGAACGTCTGTTCGCCCTATAGAAAGTTTCATTGCTACTGGTACGTCGTGCAGTGATGTGGCTGAAGAGCAACAGTACGCAGAAGTATGCTAGAATTGTGATGATGATAATCATTTTTTCTCTTATATCTTTATTTACGTTGCAAAGGTACAGTAATTTAAGGAAATAACAAAATTATTTTCATAACTTAACAAAGAAATAACATACAGAAAGAAACTGAAGGGTGAAAAACGAAGGGTGAAAAACAAAGAATGAAGAGTGGAGAGTGAAAAACGAAGAGTGAAGACTGGAGAAGACCAGAGGGTATAAAAAACAAAAACCTTCGAGAATCACTTCTCGAAGGTTTCAGCGGTGCGTACGAGACTCGAACTCGTGACCTCCTGCGTGACAGGCAGGCATTCTAACCAACTGAACTAACGCACCAATCAATGTATAATCTTGCAAAATCGAAACGTGCAGAAGCGGTGCGTACGAGACTCGAACTCGTGACCTCCTGCGTGACAGGCAGGCATTCTAACCAACTGAACTAACGCACCAAATTAAGACATTAACTTAACCGCTTATAGCGCATTTCTCATTTGCGAGTGCAAAGGTACTACATTTTTTTGAATCCACCAAATTTTTCCGCTATTTTCTTACAAAAAAGATTGAAAAAAATATGCGTCCTCATATCCTCTGCCCGTCTTCAGCCATCCTTTCAGTAATTTATCACCTTGAAAGCCAACTACTTCAAGCATTTTCACTGCATTTTGGTTACTTTCCGCCACAATGGCATAAATCTGATGCAAATGCAGCACATTTGATGCATACTGCATCAAAAGACGGATAGCCAACTGTGCCAAGCCCTGATGCTGATGTTCCTTTTTGATAACAATTCCCAGCTCTGCACGCTGATTCCGCGGGTCGAAATTCATCAGATCGATGATGCCCACAGCTTCCTGCTGCTCATTTTCCACAATCAGGCGAACCTGTTTATCGGTATAGATATCTGCCGTTGCTGTAGTAATATAGTCGAGCAACACCTGTCGGGAGTACGGCACATTGGTGCACCCCATCTCCCAGAGACTTTCATCATTCTCCATTTCATAGAGAAAATCCAGATCTTCCGGTTCCAAAGCCCTTAAATGAATCTTCTTATCTTCCATATTCCTCCAAAATAAATATTTTCCTATTATACGTCCTAATCTACCAATTATATGAGCGCATATTATATAATGTACGCGCGTACCTTATATATATTATGCATTTCATCCATATCCATCACATCCCCTTCCGTTATCACCTTCCCTATCTCCTGGGTATAGATAGCCAGCTTGTCAGGCTCATCCGCCCGGAGCGAAAGCTGATGCAGAATTTCACCGTAACTCATCTTGTCGGCATCAAACAGCAGATACTCCGATTCATCCACCACAGAAGGCGTAAAGAACCCCAAACTCTTTCTCATTCTCGTCATCAGCATCCTGACCAGCGCTACGGAAGCACTGGCATAGATGGCAGTCCGGATAGGAAGACTCAAGAGTAGCGACATACCCGCATAATGCTTGCGGAAGAAGACGAGCATCGCCTCATAGAAGACATGTACATAGCGGAAACTGGATTTCTGCGTGCTCTCTCCCTTATAATGCAGGATATCCAAAGGCAGAAAATAGTTATGATAGCCGCCCTTCAATATGCGATAGGAAAGATCGATATCCTCTCCATACATGAAGAAATCCTCATCCAACAGTCCCACCCGATCTAGGGCTTTACGGCGCAACATGCAGAAAGCGCCACTCACCACCTCTATCCGGTTCGGCTGATCCCATGGCAGGAATCCCATATAATAGCGTCCGAACAGTGGATGTTTGGGCAATCGGTTGCAGAATCCCAGCATCTTGAAGAAGGAAACCATCGGTGTAGGCAATCCTCTCCTGCTCTCCCTCGCCCATCTGCCATCCGCATTCAGCATCCTCACACCTGCCGCTCCCGCATCGGGATGGGCATCCATAAAGCGGATGCATTCGCTGAGTACCTGCTCGCCCACGATGGTATCAGGATTCAGAAGGAGTACATACTCCGCCTCGCTCTGACGGATGGCGATATTGTTAGCTCGGGCAAAACCCAGATTGTGGTTACAGCCCACAAACCGCACCATCGGATATGCTTCACGGGGATAGCGGCGCTTCAGATACTCCAGCGATCCATCGGAAGAATGATTATCCACCACGATGATTTCTGCCACATCCTTCTTTCCGGAGGAAGATGAAGAAGATGAAGCATCATCCCCCTGCATCACTTCGAAGGCACGGAGCACCGAGCGGATGCATTGGTCGAGATAATACTTCACGTTATAGCTTACTATGATAACCGAAAGTTTCAATGTCTATCTTAACTATTAACTGTTAACTATAAAACCACCTCTTATTCACCTTCCTCACTGGTTTCCTCGATACATCTGCCTATAGATGGATAAACGAAGAAAAGACAGAGCACAAGGATGATTGCCATATAGCCGAATGCAGGCGACATGGTCTGATAATACATAAAGGTATTGATGAGCATTGGCAGACAGAGCATGTTGATGCGGGTAGTGCCCCAGAAAAGCAGAGCATCGCCCTTTTCTGTCAACAGTTTGCGACGGATTACCTTCAGACTAAACAGCTTCAGCGCCATCGGAATCACCAGGATGGTGGTAAGCTCCATCACTACCAGGATGCCGAACATCATCGTCTGGTTGGCAGCGATATCATTGGCGGTCAGTATCTCCGTTTCATAGAGAACCACCAGCAGAAAAGCCACCAACAGCATAAAGAGGAAGTTGGTCATCAATATTCGTTGTACTTGTTTGATATTCATTTATTTCTATTGATTAAATGGTGTTCTGTTCAGGATACTTCTACCCAGTGTCACTTCATCAGTATATTCCAGTTCATCTCCCACGGAGATGCCTCGGGCTATGACAGAGAGCTTCACGGGATAATCGGCAAGCTTGCGCGAGATATAGAAATTGGTGGTATCACCCTCCATCGTACTGCTTAAGGCGAGAATCACCTCCTTTACTCCTCCCGCAGCCACACGCTGCACCAGAGAATCAATCTCCAGGTCGGCAGGTCCAACACCATCCATCGGCGAGATGATACCACCCAGCACATGATACAATCCATGAAACTGCTGGGTATTCTCCACTGCCAGCACATCCTGCACATTCTCCACCACGCAGATGATAGAGGCATCGCGTCGGGGATCGGAACAGATGGGACACACCTCGGTATCACTGATATTATGGCACACACGACAGTACTTCACCTCGCGCTTCATCCGGGCGATGGCATCCACAAACTGATCCACATCCCCATCCTCCCTACGGAGCATAAAAAGCACAAGGCGCAAAGCTGTCTTGCGCCCTATACCCGGCAGCTTGGAAAACTCCCCCACTGCCTTTTCCAATAATGCAGAAGAATATTGCTGCACCATCACACTAGAGATAAATACCGATTCCCACCTTGAAACCTATTGTAGAATAATCAGTATGCTTCTTGAAGCTCTGATCATAGTAGATAGCCGGCTCAATGGTTACCTGCTTGCTGACAAAGTAGGCATAGCCTACCTCCACGCCCGGCATGAAGTCATTGTAGCTGCCCGAATGAGCCACCTTGGCACCAAAACCGAGATACAATCCATTCTGCTCGATATAATATCTGGCCTGAGCTCCGGCAGAGAAGTAATCCTTCACGCCATCCTGACCCGAATGGGTATATTCGGCATGACCCAGGAGCATCCAGTCATCTTCTACAAAATAACCAGCCTTTGCCTGAACACCAAAGTTCAAGTCCTGACTGCCATTATAACTGAGATTGAGACCCGTGAGCGACGCGCCGCAATACTGCTTTCCACTTTCAAACTGAGCATTAGCCCCCAAACTTACCAGAAGAGCTGCTGCTGCCAAAACTAATTTTTTCATACGTAACATTTTTATGTGTTGCTATTATTAATTTTCATATTCTTCCTATACCAGGCAAAGAACCAGACCAGCGCTACCACCAGGACGATGACACTACCCGTATAAGCCACCGGCTCGCTCAATGCCAGAGCCATCGGCGAGAGGAGCAGGAAGGTAGAACATACCACTGTCATCAGCAAGGCTGGCACCAGGGTGATGATGAACGGCTTCTTACGCTGTACCAGATACACGGTCAAAGTCCAGAGTGTGAAGACCGCCAGCGTCTGGTTAGCCCATCCGAAGTATTGCCAGATTACATTGAATCCATCAGGATTTTCCATCTGCCACACCAGAATGCCCATCGTAACGGCAAACAGAGGTACGCAGATATAGAGACGGCGACGCATCGCACGCTGTTCCAGTCCGATAGCCTCGGCTATAATGAGTCGGGCACTACGCAGAGCCGTATCGCCACTGGTGATAGGCGCAGCCACTACTCCCAGCAGGGCAAGCACTCCACCAGCCACACCCAACCAGCTGGAGCAGACAATCTTCACCACGGTAGGAGCATCAAAGTTCTGAATGAGCGACTTTCCGCCATCCACCTGAGCGATAAACTGCTGAGCCACCTCTGGACTCACGCATTCACGCCATCCTCCATAATAGAAGAAGTACATGGAAACCGTAGCCCATATCAGCGCTACCACTCCCTCGGTAATCATCGCACCATAGAATACAGGGCGGCCCAGCTTCTCACTCTTCATGCAGCGAGCCATCAACGGGCTCTGGGTAGCATGGAAGCCACTGATGGCTCCACAGGCGATGGTAATGAAGAGACATGGGAAGATAGGACTCTTCTTGACGAACGGTTCCGTACCCAGCCACGCCGGATTCTCGTTGAGATTGCAGGAAGCCAGATTGCTCCACAACTCAGGCAAGGTTGGCCACTTGATGAACAGTCCTATCATCAGCGCACCTGCCATGAAAAGCAGCGAAAAGGCAAAGAGAGGATATATCTTTCCGATAATCTTGTCGATAGGCAGAAGCGTGGCGATGATGTAGTAGATGAAGATGAGGATAATCCAGAACATCTTACCTCCCACAAACGAGCCAGAACTGCAGATGCCATCCAGAATAATGGCAGGACTATATACAAACACGGCACCCACCATCATCAGCAGCAGTACCGAGAACACGAGCATCACCTTCTTGGTGTTGCCACCCAGATACTTGCCCACCAGCTCCGGCAGTCCAGCGCCATCATGGCGGATACTGAGCATACCACTCATATAATCGTGCATGGCACCGGCAAAGATGCAGCCAAACACAATCCACAGATAAGCCACCGGTCCATACCAGGCACCCATGATGGCTCCAAAAATCGGTCCAGTACCAGCAATATTCAGGAACTGAATCATAAAGATTTTCCAACTAGGCAGCACCATAAAGTCAACTCCGTCGGCTTTTGCCACTGCTGGCGTAGGACGGTCGTCAGGACCGAAAACATGCGCCACAAATTTTCCATAAAGGAGGTAACCCAATACCAGGGCTGCCAAACTAATGATGAAACTGACCATTTTCTTTTATTGTTTTTTTGAATTCTCTCTTCTTTTTAAGCCTAATCGCATTTTTTCATACGAATTGCACCGCAAAAGTAACATTTTTATTTGAAATACGAAAAATTATCCGTATCTTTGTTGCCAAATTGAAAGAATATGAAGAAATTATATACATTTTTAATGTTTTTAGGCAGTATTTTACCTGCACAGGCTCGCAATATACCTGAAAAGAAGCAGATACTGCCGGGGGCCAGCATCATATACAACAGTCTGGCGCCCAAGCACGAGGTAAGAGCCGTATGGCTCACCACCATCGGCGGAATCGACTGGCCTCACTCCTACTCCCAGTCGCCCTACTCAGCCAAGAAGCAGCAGCAGGAACTCTGTCAGATCCTCGACCGCCTGCAGCAGGCTAAGATCAACACCGTACTCATCCAGACCCGCATCCGTGGCACCATGATCTATCCTTCCGATTACGAACCTTGGGATGGATGCCTCTCGGGATTCCCGGGAAAGACGCCGGGCTACGATGCCCTGCAGTTTGCCATCGACGAATGTCACAAGCGCGGCATGGAGCTCCATGCCTGGGTGGTTACTATCCCTGTAGGTAAATGGGAGGCACTGGGATGCAAGAGCCTCCGGAAGAAATTCCCAGGACTCATCAGAAAGATAGGTGCCGATGGATACATGAATCCGGAAGACAGCCGCACAGGTGATTACCTTGCAGGAATCTGCCGCGAGATTACCCACCGATATAATGTGGATGGCATCCACCTCGACTATATCCGATACCCGGAAACCTGGAAAATCAAGGTGAGCCGTGAACAGGGAAGAAACTACATCACCCGCATCGTGGAGAAAATCCACAATGCAGTGAAGTCGGAAAAGCCTTGGGTCAAGATGAGCTGCTCGCCAGTGGGCAAATACGATGACCTGAGCCGTTACTGGAGTCACGGATGGAATGCCAACACCAAGGTTTGCCAGGATGCACAGGGATGGCTGCGCGACGGACTGATGGACGAGCTCTTCCCGATGATGTACTTCCGTGGCGAGAATTTCTATCCTTTCGCCATCGACTGGCAGGAGCAGAGTCACGGCAAGATCGTGGTGCCTGGACTCGGCATCTACTTCCTCGACCCGAAAGAGGGAAAATGGAACATTGATGACGTGACTCCTGAAATGTACCTCACCCGCAGCATGGGAATGGGATACTGCTTCTTCCGAAATAAGTTTCTACTGGACAACAAGCAGGGCATCCTCGATTTCACAGAGAGATTCAACGAATATCCATCGCTCGTACCGCCAATGACCTGGGCAAGCAACCGCCAGCCGCAGCAGCCACAGGCACTCAGCGTAAGAAGCGAAAAGGGGAATGTTCAGATTTCATGGAATAATCCGTCAGAATATACCGATGGAACTGCAATTCCTACTCCCTATATATATAATAATGTATATGCGAGCAGAACTTATCCCGTGGATGTTACCGATGCCAGAAACCTCATTGCGGCTCGACATCTGGGCAACGAACTGCTCTTGAAGTGGGAAGATGACGACCAGCCACTCTATTTTGCCGTTACTTCGATGGACGGATATGGCATAGAAAGTAGCGCTACCCAGGAAAACAGTCGAGATTTCAGCAGAAAATTGACCGCCTGGGGTGCAGCCAAGATGTTGCACTGTGATGCTAAAAACGTACATTTGCCGGAAATCGCCAAAAAGTTGGATACAAACGTCTTTTTGGTCGAAACCCTGCAAGGTACGGCTGTAGGACACCTTGTGAGCGAACACAATCTGATAGATATCAGTAGGTTAAGCAGTGGAACCTATCGTCTTTGCAGCATCAATCAGCGGGGTGTGAAGCATACGTTGGGAACGTTCTACAAGAAAAAAATTGCAGAAAATTAAAAAAAACTGCAGAAAAATTTGGTGGAATCAAAAATTTGTAGTACCTTTGCACTCGCAATTCAGAAATGAGGCTATCAAGAAGATGCACCCTTAGCTCAGTTGGTAGAGCAACTGACTCTTAATCAGTGGGTCTAGGGT